>CEPX01197947.1_pt1 | contig 95646 bp, 107 predicted proteins | sample 361361 | NCBI WGS metagenome assembly CEPX01 (sample SAMEA2619974, study PRJEB7988) | marine metagenome | biome: marine biome (ENVO:00000447); feature: mesopelagic zone (ENVO:00000213) & marine oxygen minimum zone (ENVO:01000065); material: "saline water (ENVO:00002010), including plankton...
AAAGATGGAATGCTGGAATTTGAATATAAAAGCGGACCCTTTCGAATGTCAGGAAGATTTGTTGGGGAAGTTCTTGAGGTTGAGTTCAGTTACTCGGAGGGTAACACAGAGGTTGTCGAAACGCCCAATGAAGAAACGGTCTCTAGTCGAGCCGTACATTAAATAGCCCACGTACGTAGGGCTATTTTTTCTTTGCGCCTCTTCTTTTCTTTTCCTCGGATAAAATTTCAAGGGCGCGTTTGAGATTTATGGTGTATACATCGTCAGTTTTAAGAGATCTAAAATCTCCATCATGCATCACATACGGGCCAAATCTACCAACGCTGGCGATGATTGGGTTTTCTGTGTCGGGGTGTACTCCAAGTTCTCTTGGTAGACTTAAGTACTTTAGAGCATCTTCGAGTGTTACTTCTTCCGGACTCTTGTCTTTCGGTACACTTCCGCGTCTAGGTTTCTCCTTCTTTTTTCCTCGCCCTGAGCCTGTAGTTCGACCTTGCTCACCACCCTGAGCCTGTCGAAGGGTCGAAGGGTTTTCTCCAAGCTGTACATATGGACCGAAGCGACCATCAAGTAGGTATACATTTTCTCCAGTTTCAGGATCTTTTCCAATTGGTTCAGCGTCCTTTATCTCTTTTCCTTCAATTGTTCTAGCACCGTCGCAGTCTGGAAACTTATTACAGCTCATAAATTTTCCACGTTTGCCAAGTTTAATTACCATAGTACTGTCACATTTTGGACAGCGAAACTCTTCTGGTGCATCACCAAGGTCAGTAATTTTAATATCGTCAGTTTTGTGATCTATTTCCTTTGAAAATGGAGTGTAGAAATCTTTTAGAGTTTTTTCATACGTAAGGTTGCCTTCAGCAATTTCGTCAAGTTTATGCTCCATTTCAGCTGTAAACGAGTCACTTATGTAGTTTTCAAAGTTTTTCTCTAAAAATGAACTTACGACATCACCAGTGTCGGTAGGGAATAGAGTGCGTCCTTCTTTCTCTACATATCCACGATCTGAAAGTGTTCGCATGATGCTTGCGTATGTTGATGGTCGTCCTATCTCGCGCTTTTCAAGCTCTTTAATAAGCCCTGCTTCTGTGTATCGTCCGAGTGGTTTTGTTTCTTTTCTCTCGCTTTCAATATTTAATAGTTTTAGTTCTTCACATTTTTCGACAGCTGGAAGTTCAACATCTTCTCCTCTGGATTCGGTGTCAACACGAAGCCATCCATCAAACAATATTCTCGATCCGGTTACAGTAAAGTCTGGCACTTTATCTTCTCCTTTTGTCGGTTCTACTTTTGTAATAATTTTTGTAGCAAGAAGTTTTGCATCGCTCATTTGCGATGCAATCGTTCGTTTCCAGATTAGTTCGTATAGCTTTTTCTGTTCCGGTGTATTGCCTGCTGATCGCTTTGAAATATTTGTTGGCCGAATTGCTTCATGTGCTTCTTGAGCATTTTTGCTTTTTGTTTTAAAAACTCGCGTTTCTACATACTCTTTTCCATATTCCTCAGCGATTAATGATCGTATGATTCCGAGCGTCGCATTTCCAATGGTTACGCTATCTGTTCTCATATATGTTATATGACCAGATTCATAGAGTTTTTGAGCAATACCCATTGTTCGCGAAGGAGCAAAGCCTAATCGGGAGCTCGCGGCTTGCTGTAGCGTCGAAGTTATAAAGGGTGCTCTCGGAGATCTCTTAGTGTTTTTCTCTTCAATATCAGAGACACTCCATGATCCTGCTTTTCCAACTGAAAGAATTCGCTCTGCTTCATCTTCCTTTTTTGGCTCCTCACTACACGTAACGCCAAATTGTTTTTTCCCTCCTTTTACATCAGCGGTGATGACGAAAAATTCTTCTGGTACAAATTCCCTAATTTCTCTTTCTCTCTCCATAATAATTCGAAGAGCGGGGGACTGTACTCGGCCTGCAGATAGCCCATATCGTACTTTTTTCCAAATAAGTCCTGACAAATCGTATCCAACAAGTCGGTCTAGCACTCTTCGAGCCTCTTGTGCTTTTCGCAAGTTGTCATCAATGGTTCGCGGATGTTTCAGTGCTTCTTGCACTGCTTCTTTTGTAATTTCGTTAAAAACAACTCTCTGTGGCTTTTTTAAATTAGCTAGCTCCTTTACGTGCCACGCTATCGCTTCACCTTCTCTGTCGGGGTCAGTAGCCAAGAGCACTTCCTTAGAGCTTTTCGCCAGCTTTTGAATTTCGTCAATAGTTTTCTCTTTTCCCTTAACCGGTTCGTAATGTGGAGTAAAATTCTTATCAATGTCAATTGCCTTCTTATTACTTTTTGGCAAATCACGAACATGCCCAACCGATGCAATAACGGTGTATTTATCGTCCAAATATTTTGAAATTGTTTTCGCCTTTGCTGGCGATTCAACTATAAGAAGTTTTGACATCCCAGTAGAAATTAATAAATAACGTAAATAGTTTATTCGTGTCCGTTTTAATTTCTAATGGGACACATAGTCTACTGTTCTACTTTAAAAGAATTTCTTTGTCAAATCATTGTACATGCAATTCTCCCATACGTTCAGTAATAAGTCCTTTGATTTCCATAGATGAAAGCAAAACATTCGCGTCTTGTACAGGTATATTCAACTTTTGAATTAGCTCGTCACGCGGCATAGGAATCTCAAGAAGTTTAATTACTTTCTGTTCGGTGTCTGATAAGGTATTGTCTTGGACATTTTTCTCACTTTGCTCAATACCGAGCACTTCAAACAGTTCCTTGCTTGAGCTTACAGGAACGGCACCTAGTCGTATTAGCATGTGTGGGCCGTGTGAGTTTTTTGAAAATATAGATCCTGGAACTGTACAGACATCTCTATTATATTCAAGTGCAAGTCTCGATGTGATAAGTGTTCCTGATTTTTCAATAGCTTCAATTACAAGTACTACATGGGAAAGGCCTGCCATAATGCGGTTTCTTTGTGGAAAACTGTATGGTGTTGCCTGAAAGTCCTCCTGAAACTCGGACAAGAGAGCACCACCTGAATCTACAATTTGTTTTGCAAGTCCGCGATGTATAGCTGGATAAAGCACTTTTTCACCAAGTCCTGACCCAGGTACTGCAATTGTCTGAATGTTTGCCGCAAGGGCAGCTCTGTGTGCTATTGAGTCAATGCCAAGCGCAAGTCCGGAGACAATGGCTACATCATATCCTCTAAGATCAGCAATCAACTTTTCGCAAACCTCGCGTCCGTATGGTGTGTATTTTCTTGACCCGACTACACATAAGAGCTTTGTATCTTTTGAGGGGAGTGTTCCCATAACGAAAAGTTCTTTTGGTTTGTCTGGTATTTCGTGAAGTAATTCCGGAAAGTCGGATTGCGATAGTTGTCGTATGGCATGCTCCATTGTACTATCATAACATTGCAGTTCACTGTATTTTAAGAATATCTACCATGTTAGACATACAATTCATAAGAGACAATAAAGATCTTGTAAAAGAAGGCGCTCGCAAGAAACACATTCAAGTTGACATTGATGCGCTCGTTGAGCTTGATGACAAGAGACGTGCCTTTTTAGCACTTGTTGAGGAAAAACGAGCAGCTCAGAATGAACATACAGATAAGATTGCTTCGGAAAGCGATTCGGCAAAACGAGAAGCTATGATTTCTGACATGCGGAATTTAAAGCAGGAACTTCAAGTTGAGGAAGCAAAGCTAAAAGGCATCATGCGTGATTGGCAGGCCCTTATGGTTCAGGTTCCGAATGTTCCAGACGTGTCTGTTCCGGAAGGAGTAGACGATTCAAGCAACGAAGAAGTTAAAAAATGGGGAATAATTCCGACTTTTGAGTTTGGCGCAAAAAGCCATACTGATCTTATGACAAAGCTCGACATGGTTGATTTTGAACGAGGTACTAAGGTTGCTGGTTTTCGTGGATACATTTTGAAAAATGACGGAGCAAAACTTAATTTTGCCGTATGGCAATTCATACAAGATCATTTTTCAGAGAAAGACGGTTTTGTTCCAATGGTTGTGCCGTCACTTGTACGCCGAGAGCCGTTTCTTGGTACTGGATATATTCCGCAGGGAGAAGAAGATTTATATAAGACACAAGATGAGAGCTACTTATCTGGAACAGCGGAAGTGGCAACAATGAGCTACTACATGGATGAAGTACTTCCAAAGAAGCAATTACCGGTAAAAATGTTTGCATTTTCTCCGTGTTTTCGTCGTGAAGCTGGGAGTCACGGTAAAGACACAAAAGGTCTTATGCGTGTGCATGAATTCTTTAAGTTTGAACAGGTTGTGCTATGCGAGGCAGATCATGAAGAATCTGTTAAATGGCACGAGTGGATAAACAAAAATACAGAAGAAGCACTTCAAAAACTTAATATTCCATATCGAACCGTTATAAACTGTGGTGGAGACCTTGGTCTTGGTCAGGTTAAAAAGTATGACATTGAGCTTTGGGTTCCATCTGAGGAAAAATATAGGGAGATAAGTTCGGCCTCATACTTTCACGATTTTCAGACAAGGCGACTCAATATTCGTTATAGAGACGATAATGGAGTTCTTCAGTTTGCACATTCTCTAAACTGTACGGCTCTGCCCACTCCAAGGATTCTCATTGCAATTATAGAAAATAATCAGCAGGCAGACGGGAGTATTGTAGTACCAGAAGCATTACGGCCATACTTGGGAGTTGATGTATTAGGATCGTGATATGTTTTCTTCTAGAAGAGGGAAGCAACGATTTTCAAATTTAGCTAGACGCAGACGGAAAATTTTTGGAATTAAGCTTGTAGCTATCGGGCTAGGCTTTCTTGTTGTTATTGGCGGAATATCTTGGCTTTCGCATCTTGATTCGGTAACTATAAAACAAGTTTCTGTATTAGGTACGCGAACGGTTCCAGATAGTGTTGTGCATGACCTTGTTTACTCTGAACTTGAAGGAACGTACCCACTTCTCTTTTCACGGTCTAACATTTTTATATATCCAAAAAATGATATTACTGCATCTGTGCAAGAAGCTTTTCCCAATATTGGCTCTATTGAATTTATATTTGAAAGTCTAGAGTCAATCTCGGTTTCTGTGCGCGAACGCAGTGAAGACGCATTATGGTGCAATAACAAGGAAGAGTGTTACTTTGTGGACGAAGACGGATTGATTTTTGGAAAGTCACCGTTATTTAGTGATACGGTATTTATAAAATTTTACACTGAAGTGCCTCAAGAAAATCCGATTGGAGAATATATTTTTTCATCTAGTGAATTTAAGAATATATCCTTTTTCCTTGATGCTGTTGAGAAACTTGGTGTAGTTATTGTTAAGTTTGGTGTGGTAGATAGCACTGACTTTGAACTTACATTTAATAATGGGGCTCGCGTTCTTTTTTCACGGGACGGCGATCTTTCTCAAATACTTGCAAATCTAGAAGCTGTGCTTAATTCTGAAACATTAGAGAATGAAAAAATAGACTATATAGATCTTCGCTTTGGAAACAAAGTGTTCTATAAGTTCAAGTGAGGGAGAGGTGAAAAGCGCTTGCGCATTTTCATTTCGACCGAACGCCGAACTTATATCGAAGATATCGTTTTAAGTAGGAAGGTGGTACAGACAGTAAAAACAAAAATCATACGATATATCGTCATACGATATATCGTATGATTTTTGTTGTAGCCAAAATTTTGAAGTAGGTGTACATTTTCTATAATGAATAAAGGATTCTGGGGAAAACTGGATAAGCCAATATTTGTTTTGGCTCCAATGGCTGACGTCACAGATGCGACTTTTAGGCGTATTATAGCGAAATACGGCAAGCCAGATGTAATGTGGACTGAATTTGTATCTGCCGATGGACTTTTTCTGGGAGGCGAAAAAGCAAGAAAGATTTTAATAAAGGATCTTGAGTTTACAGAGGTGGAACGTCCTATTGTTGCTCAATTCTTTACTTCCAGTACGGAACGTATGGAAAAAGCATCTAGATTGGCAATGGAGCTTGGTTTTGATGGTATTGATATTAATATGGGCTGCCCCGACAAAAGTATTGAAAAACAGGGAGCGGGTGCGGCTCTGATAAAAAATCCAGATTTGGCTGTTCAATTAATTAAGTCTGCTAAAAAAGGAGCGGGCGATTTGCCAGTATCGGTTAAGACTCGTATAGGATACAATAAAATTGAACTTGAAGAGTGGTTACCGAAACTACTCTCATCAGAGCCGGCAGTCGTAACAATTCACGCTCGCACACGTAAAGAAATGTCAAAAGTGCCAGCACACTGGGATCAGGTGAAGAGAGCTGTTGAAATAAGAGACGAACTTGGAATTAGTACTTTAATCATCGGAAATGGAGATACTAAAGATTTGAGCGATGCAGAACAACAAGCACGCGATACTGGTGCGGATGGCATTATGCTAGGACGTGCCATTTTTGGAAACCCGTGGCTGTTTGCCGATTTGGCTCGTGCCAGGCGCGATCGCCAAACCGAGCATCCGCCGAAGCCTACGGCGAAGGCGGATAATGTACATATTACGGTCAAAGAGTGCCTGGAAATACTTGTTGAGCACACAAAACTATTTGATGAATTACTTCCACACAAGAATTTTTCCATAATGAAAAAACACTATAAGGCGTATGTTACCGGATGGAACGGGGCTAAGGAGTTACGAGTGAAGCTAATGGAAACACACAATGCCGACGAGGTTGAAAGTATTATTGCCGATTACCTTAAAGGATGATTTTGTTATAATGACTCTCATGTCAGAGGTGCTTTACAGAAAATATAGACCGCAAAGTTTTAAAGATGTGCTCGGGCAAGAGCATATTGTTGAGCCGCTTTCAGGAGCTATAAAACAAGGGAACATCGCTCATGCATATCTTTTTTCCGGTTCTCGTGGGACTGGAAAAACTTCTGTAGCGCGCATTCTTGCGCGCGAGGTTGGAACGAGTGAAAAAGACCTTTATGAAATTGACGCGGCTTCGAACAGAGGTATTGATGACGTACGTGAACTTCGTGAGGCTGTTGTTGTTCTTCCGTTTGAATCAACATACAAGGTGTACATTATTGACGAGGTACACATGCTTACTAAAGAGGCATTTAATGCACTTCTAAAAACACTCGAAGAACCACCAAAGCACGCTCTTTTTGTACTTGCGACGACTGAAATGGAGAAGCTTCCTGAAACAATAGTTTCTCGCTGTCAGACATTTTCTTTCAAAAAACCGTCTACGTCCGTCCTTAAAGAGATGGTTACCACTATTGCAAAAAAAGAGGGGTTTAATTTAGAGCAGGCCGCGGCTGAACTTATCGCGCTTCTCTCCGATGGTTCGTTTCGTGATGCACACGGAATTCTTCAAAAAATTATATCTTCATCTAAGGATAAGAAGGTAAGTCGTTCGGAGGTGGAAGTAGTCACAGGAGCGCCTAAAGGAGTACTGGTAATGGATATAATTCAATCAATTGAGAAAAGTGATCTTGAAAAAGGATTGTCGGCTATTGGAAAAGCTGTAGAGCAGAATGTTGATATGAAGGTGTTTATGAAACTTGTCCTACACCATATTCGGTCAATTCTTCTTATTCGCTTTGCACACGATATGGAGAGCCACATCAAAACACAATTTTCGAAAGAGGATTTTGAGTTTCTCAAGAGTATTGCTGACAATAAAGACTCAAAAATAAATGCGGCAATCCTATCCGGACTTCTCGAAGCGTACTCGCGGATCGGATACTCACACATTCCCGAGCTTCCGATTGAGTTGGCTCTCGTATCGTTTTCAGAAAAGACATGAAGAAAAAAGTATATTTTGTACGACACGGTGAGAGTGAAGATAATGCAAAGAAAATTTTTCATGGAGCTTCATCGCGCTTAAGTAAACTTGGTGTTGAGCAGGCAGAGTTTGTGGCGGAGCGCTTCACAAAGCTTCCGGTTGATATTGTGCTTTCGAGTAATTTGGGACGTGCACAAGAAACTGCAGAAATCATTACAAAGCGTATTAGAAAGGAACTTGTTGTTTCAGATCTATTTCAAGAACTCATACGTCCATCTGAATTAAATGGAAGGACTATTGATGATCCGGTTACCGTTCAGGCAAAAAAGGAAATAAATGACCATGCACATGATCCTAAGTGGCATTACTCTGACGAAGAAAACTTTACAGAGTTTCGTGACCGTCTGAAAAAGGCCTTTCTCTTTATAGAAGAGCGGCCAGAAGAGAATATCGCCGTGGTGTCACATTACAATGCAATACGAATGCTTTTAACAGTCATGCTTGACCCCGAGGCAACGCCAGAACTTTTTCAGCAAGTTTACAGTCTATTCCACATACAAAATACGGGTATTACAGTTTATGAGCGCGGCTTTAACAAAATTGATCCGGATAACTGGAAGCTTGTTACCTGGAACGATCACGCACATCTAGGGTAAGAAAATTACTCAACACAAAATCATACGATATATCGTATGATTTTGTATCTGTGGTAGGTTGAGTAACTTAAAAAATCGTTGTATTGTTGCGATACATTGCCGGATCGTCTAATGGTAGGACACATGGTTTTGGTCCATGGAATCTAGGTTCGAGTCCTAGTCCGGCAGCACTTCAACTCGCTTCGCTCACTCAGTGCAGGCACGGAGCAGTAATACTGTGATTTTTGATATACTAATGAAATGTATATAGAGCCAAGGCAAAAAAAAATACTCTGGGCTTTTCTATTGATGATCGCCTTCTTCATCTCCGTATTTATATATCAGTTAAATTATGAATTTATAGGATATGTCGTAGTTGTACTTCTACTTTCACTATTAGTTATTGTATCCAATAGATACGTAACATATCCAACGTATGTGCTCTGGGGCCTTCTTGGGTGGGCATTTTTACATATGCTTGGAGGGGTTGAGTTTGAGCCAGGCAGCGTCATCTATACATATCAAATTTTAGATATAGTAGGTGAGCCGTACAGTATTTTGAAGTATGATCAAATAACTCACACGTACGGTTTCTTCGTTGCAACTCTTGCTATGTTTTATGTAATAAGGAAGTATCTGAGTATTCCATTCAGTTGGATTGAAGTTGGAATAGTAGTAGCTATGGCAGGAGTTGGTCTTGGAGCATTTAATGAAATTGTTGAGTTTATTATGGTAGTTACGTTACCTGATACTAATGTTGGAGGCTATGAAAATACAATAATTGATCTAGTCTCTAATTTAATTGGAGCGATTGCGGCTGTATTTTTCTTGCGTCATCGTGAGAAAAAAAGGTCTTATAGTTTGTGATATTATAGAGAATATGGCAAAAGGAAGAGATAAACAAAGAAGAGAGAAAAAGAAGCCGAAGAAGGCTAAAGGCAACGTTCACAAATTCTAATATGAAGATTGTATACATATTAATTATAGTCGCAGTGTTCATAGCTGTAGGCTATTTCTTTTTACCAAAGGAGTCGGACGAGCCAAAGGTAGACATTACAAATAAAGAGACAATTATGACCGCAACAATAAAAACCAATAAAGGAGATATTCAAATCGAATTATTAGGTGACGATGCACCGAATACTGTTGAGAATTTTAAAACTCTCGTCGAGAAAGATTTTTATAACGGCACAAAGTTTCATCGTGTAATTAAAGGATTTATGATTCAGGGCGGAGATCCACTAAGTAAGGATGATTCGCAAGAAGCCATGTGGGGAACAGGAGGTCCTGGATACACTTTCTCCGACGAGATTCATGCAAATAATAAGAATGTTGTCGGAACAATATCTATGGCAAACGCTGGACCAAACACTAATGGAAGCCAGTTCTTTATAAACGTGGCAGATAATGATGGACTTGATACGAAACATACTGTATTTGGTCGTGTAATATCTGGAATGGAAGTTGTGACGGAAATAGAGAACACTCCAACAGAGGGGTCTGACAGACCTGTTGACGCTATGGTGATTGAGAGCATTGAGATTAAGTAATGTGAAGAAATATCTAATCTATGTACTTATTGCAGCTCTTATAGTAGCTGGTGCAATTTATTTCCTTTCTGACGTTACGACTGATTCCGATGTCTATGTTGATATTGGAGATACTGTACTTGACCCAATAGGTACTACAGAACCTACTGGAGACATAATTGTTTGTGAGCCGGAACAGAGAGGTCCGGGAGTCTGCGCTGAGATCTACCAGCCGGTATGTGGAAAAGTGAATGTCCAGTGTGTTACCGAGCCGTGTGATCAGGTATTTGAAACTTTTTCAAATTCATGTTTTGCGTGTGGGAATTCTCTAGTTGAGTCATATATTGAGGGAGAGTGTGTTGCTAAACAATAATTTAACCACGTGTTTTTTATGATATACTCATGTCGTTTATGACTGTGGGGTATGACAAAAAGCTTGCGCGATCTCTGGTTCTTGACGAACTATTTGATCTAACGCTTTACAAGAGACTTCAGCCGTTTGCAAGGGGGCCGATTGTCGACGTACTTGAAGAGCTGATTTCTATTGAAACCAAACATCTTGCCTTTTGGCAGGATTTTTTCAATGTTCGTATTACGCGCCTCGACGTTCTGCGCCGTATTAAGCTAGTAGGATTAGTGCTTTTTTGTCGCATATTTGGAACACGGGGCATTCATCTTGTTCTTGAGGCAATTGAAGTGCACGGCATTAAAAAATATCTTGCCGTGTGGGAATTTTACAAAGATGATCCGCTTGGCGCGGCCGTTAAAGGCGTGCTTGTGGAAGAGTTCAAACACGAGGATGAGATCGTACTTGAGTCTGTGAAGCAAAAAATTCACCCTGAACGTATACGAGACATTTTCCTTGGCTTTAATGACGGTTTAGTTGAAATACTTGGAGCAGTGAGCGGTTTTTTTGCGGCGTTTCAGACAACGTCGTCCGTGTTAGTAGCAGGTTTTACCGTAGCTGTCGCAGGATCAATCTCAATGGCCGCAGGAGCATTCGTGGCAATGGGGTCAGAAAAGGAGGTTGAAGATACTGAAGTTCGAAAGAAGAAGTTTCTTGGCGAAGGAGTTGAAGAGAGTAATGGTGTTCGACCACTTGGGTCAGCATTCGTTGTCGGTATTTCATATTTTATTGGTGCTATGGTGCCGGTACTCCCGGTACTTTTTGGTGCACAGAATCTTACCATTTCAGTTATTGCCGCTATAGTAGTGATAATTATTGTGTCATACCTTCTTGCTTTTCTCTCCGGCATGGATGTTAAAAAACGAATTGTAACAAATCTTATTATCATTATATTTGCCGTTGTCGTGACATACTCAATTGGTATTGCGGCAAAAACTATCTGGGGAATTAGTATTTAATGAATGGAGAGCATTTAAAACTTGTGTCGCTTAACATTGAGCGGGATAAACATCTTGATCGTGTGTTCCCATTTATTAAACAAGAAGATCCTGATGTAGTATGTATTCAGGAGTTAATGAGTGGAGATTTTGAGATCTTTGAGAAAGAGCTTCAAATGAAAGGGTCGTTTACACCACTTACCAGGCGGGCAATTAATCGCGATGGAGAAGAGTCTTTAGAGTTTTTTAGTATTGCTCTTTTTACAAAACTTCCTATACACGGAGAAATTTCATCTGCATATTACGCCGGTAACCCTGGTGTGGTAAAGGATTATGAAGGGACAAATGCTAAAACAAAAAGTAGTACGAGCAGTAGAATGGTTGTGCACGCGACTGTTTGTAAGGGAGATGATAAGTTCACTGTGGGTACTACACATTTTACATGGACTGGTGATGGAAAGGTTGACGGCCAGCAAAGGGTAGACCTTGAACGTATGTTTGAGATACTCGATAATATTCCCGAAATTGTTTTATGTGGCGACTTCAATGCTCCGCGCGGAGGTGAAATTTTCAACTCTCTGTCCGAACGATTTACCGATTATATTCCAAAACACTATACGACAAGCATTGACGGAAATCTTCACTACGCTGGAGATCTCAAGGTTATGGTCGATGGGCTTTTCAGTACGCCGCACTATACTGCGAGAAATACTAAACTTGTTTGCGGCGTAAGCGATCACTGTGCTGTCGTATCAGAGATCTTACGAGTATAAGTATTGTTTTTTATCTATAAGTTTACGTATACTAATTGGTATGAGTAATGAAAGAGCGTTAATCGCAGTACTTATTTCTGTTTTCATTGTGTTGTTTGTATTTTTCTCATCATCTTTGGGATAATTGTAATATGCAAGTAGTTATATTAGCTGGCGGTAGGGGAAAGCGAATGCAGTCGCTTACACAGAATATTCAAAAGGCGATGCTTACCGTCTCTGGCAAAAATCTAATAGAGTATAAACTTGGTATTCTGCCTCCAGAGGTTGATAAAATTGTCATTACAATAGGTTATTTGGGAGAACAAATTACTGGGCATTTTGGAGACGAATGGAATGGAAAGAAGATTCATTATGTTGAACAGGGCAACCTTGAGGGTACTGGGCATGCACTTTTCAAGGCTAAACATTTACTTCAAGATAGGTTTGTCGTAATGATGGGGGATGATATTTACTCACGGGAAGACTTGTCAGAGTGTCTTAAACACCCGTGGGCAATGCTTGTTAAAAAATCAGACTACCCAGGTGATGGCGGAAAAGTAGTTCTTGATAAACATGGGCATCTTTTAAATATAGTTGAGGGGTCGTGGGATAAGAATTTTTATATTAATACAGGGCTGTACGTTCTTGGGAAAGAGTTTTTTAACTATTCACTCGTTCAAATTCAAAGCGGAGAATTTGGATTACCTCAAACTCTCGTTGAGGCGGCAAAAGATTTCGATGTTAAAGTTGTTGAAGCAGAGTGGTGGACAAAAATTACAAGTCCTGAAGACATAAAAAGAGTAGAGGAAATGCTTTCAGCACGCTGACATATTGACACACGTTGCAGTGTCGTGTTTTCATTTAAATACTATTGCATTTTGAAATGTTGTGATACCCTATGGGGAGCGTTTTCGCTTTACATTATAGCGGTCGATTATTACTAGCAGGAATACTATACATATGGGTAACAAAAATATACTTATTATCGTTGTTATCGTCATTATTATTGCTCTTGGTCTATTCTTCTTCATGAACGGTGATGATACTGGAACGACTACTCCAGATGACGATCAAGCTTCAGCAGATGAAACAACTCTTGCTTCTGCAGTAGTTGCCGCAACATCTGAAGCTCTCGGTGATCATCTTACCGATGCAGACGGACGCGCAATCTACACTACTTCAAAGGGAAGCTGTGTTGACGACTGTCTTTCAGCGTGGCCAGCATATACTGGAGATGCAGAGATGACTGACGGCGACCTGGGAACTGTTATGCGTGAAGATACAGGAGAGTACCAGTACACCTGGAAGGGTGAAGGACTCTACTACTACAGTGGTGACAGTGAAGCAGGTGACGTAAACGGTGATGGATTCGGCGGAGTGTGGTCAGTTGCACGACCGTAACGAAATTTGAGAAAAAATCAAAACCGGTCACGATGTTACGTCGTGACCGGTTTTGTATTTAATTATTAATAGTGTAAAATGGCGCCATTATGGATACACAAAAAACAATTTTAATTGGCATACTCGTAGGAGCAATTGTTGGCGCAGGAGCTTCGGTGGCAATTCAAAATATTGGTATAACTGACGAAGATAGGATACGTGATTTTTACCTTTCTGAAACTGCAGTTATTGTAAGTCCCCACGGTCTTAGAAAGAAAATGGACAGAGGAGATTCTGATTTTCTTTTAGTTGATGTAAGAAGCCAAGAAGAATACGAGGAAGAGCATATTGTGGGCGCTGTGAATGTTCCCGCATATTCTGATCGATTTACATCAGCCTACGGCGAGGTAGACAGAATTGTTAATAGTTTTCGAGAACTTATTGAAACTAATCCTGAAAAAGACATTATTGTGTACTGCTATAGTATTCCATGCATGACTGGACGGAAGGTAGGTAAGATGCTTGCTGGGAATGATATGTATGTAAAAGAGCTTGGTATTGGATGGAATGAATGGCGGTATTTTTGGACTCTTTGGAATCATCCGCATGAGTGGGATATCACAAGTCCTGAAGAATATGTTGTAAGTGGTACTGAGCCGGGGATTCCAACAATTCGTACTGACTCTACAGCGTGTCCAATTGAGGGAGAATTTGGTTGTTAGTGGATAGCTACTCTTTTGCAAAATGTAAAATTGCGTATCATTAACAACATATACATAATAACTAGTGTATGAAGCAGAGAAATAAAATTATAGCCGTAGGTACCGGACTTAGTGTCGTAATCTTATTCTTCGTGATTCTCGGAGGTTTTGTATTTACAGATGAACTTGGTGTCGGCAGTGTCGCAGGTGTTATAGGATCAGAATCAGAAGAAGCTCAAGTATCAGAAAGTGGTCTTATTACACAAGACATGGTCACTGGCGACGGAGATGAGGCTGCTCCAGGTGTTATTGCAACGGTTCACTATACTGGGCAACTTGCTGATGGAACAGTTTTTGACAGCTCTCTTAATCGCGGAACACCATTTCAATTTGTCATTGGTGCGGGTCAGGTAATTCAAGGTTGGGAAGAAGGAATCTCTGGTATGAAAGTTGGAGGTAAGCGAATTCTTGTAATACCATCAGAGCTTGGTTATGGAAGCACTCAAGTTGGTCCAATTCCTCCAAATTCAACTCTTCTCTTTGAGGTGGAGCTTCTTGGTGTAGAGAATCTGGAGTAAGTAATATAAAATTAAAACATAAAACTCCGCGTGCGGAGTTTTATGTTTGGTACATGTTTTAACATTATCCACAATAGTTTCTTTTGAACTCTCTGGTATACTGGTTCAGGAAAAGTTTGTTATGCTGTCAAAAGCGTGCTCGGCGCCGTCGTTACGACGGCGCCGTTTCCGTTTCTTTAGGTTTTTGTTAGAGTGTTCCTCATGAGTATGTTTAAACTCAAATCAGAATATAAACCTGCTGGTGATCAACCGCAGGCGATTAAGGCGCTTACAGAAGGCGTTAAGAAAGGACTTGATCATCAGGTTCTTCTTGGAGTTACCGGGTCTGGGAAGACGTTTACCGTTGCAAATGTTATTGAAAAAATTCAAAAGCCGACACTTGTGATTGCCCACAACAAGACACTTGCGGCACAGCTTGCGCAGGAGTATCGCGAATTTTTCCCTGATAATGCTGTTCACTACTTTGTTTCATACTATGACTACTACCAGCCGGAAGCGTACTTGCCGGTCTCTGATACATACATAGAAAAAGAAGCGAATATTAACCAAGAAATTGACCGCTTGCGTCACGGAGCTACTCAAGCACTTCTAACGCGTAAAGACGTTATTGTAGTTGCGTCTGTGTCTGCCATTTATGGACTTGGAAGTCCTGTTGAGTATGAGAGAGTCCATGTAAAGTTTTTGAAGGGAATGAAGGGGACTCGGGCAGATTTAATACGAAAGCTCGTCAGTGTTTACTTTGAACGCACTAACTCAGACTTAACTCCAGGAAAGTTTCGTGCACTTGGGGGAAGTCTTGAGATTATGCCTACAAGCGAAAAGGCAATTTATCGTATTACGTTTTCAGGTGATCGTATTGAAAAAATAGAACATATTGCCGCTATTACTAGAAAGATTGTTAAAGATCTCGACTCATTCTTTTTGTTTCCTGCAAAACATTTTGTAACTTCGAAAGATGAGCGAGTGCGTGCGCTTGCTGATATTACTGAAGAGCTTAGAGAACGTTTAGGAGAACTTAAGAGGCAAGGAAAGAACCTTGAAGCAGAGCGTCTTCGTAGGCGTACTAACCATGATATTGCACTAATACGGGAAGTTGGATATGTGAATGGCATTGAAAATTATTCACGCCACTTTGATGGGCGCATGGAAGGGGAACCTCCATATACGCTTCTGTCGTATTTCTCTCATACAAAAAGCGGCAAACCAGATTTCTTAACGGTAATTGATGAATCGCATGTGACTATACCTCAGCTTGGGGGTATGTATGCCGGAGACCGTTCACGCAAAAAAACACTTGTTGAACACGGCTTTCGATTACCGTCTGCGGTTGATAACAGGCCACTTGAATTTGAGGAATTTGAAAAGCGTGTTGGACAGGTGTTATATACTTCGGCAACACCGGGTCCATATGAACTTGGGGAGACGAAAAAAGGCCCTTCAACGGGTTCAGGACAGGTGGTAGAGCAGATTATTAGGCCTACAGGACTTGTGGATCCGGAAATTGTGGTTGAGCCGATTGTAAGTTCCAATGCGTACCCGGGCCAAGTTCAGCATTTTATTTCAGAGGCAGAAAAAGTGGTTTCGCGTGGTGGAAGAGTAATTGCAACAACGCTTACAAAAAAAATGGCGGAAGATCTTGCCGACTATCTGCGAGATAAAGGTATTAAAGCGGAGTATTTGCACAGTGATATTAAAACATTTGAACGCATTACTATTTTGACCGACTTTAGAAAAGGTGAATTTGATATTTTGGTTGGGGTAAATCTTCTTCGTGAAGGACTCGATCTTCCAGAGGTAATGCTTATCGGTATTCTTGACGCGGACAAAGAAGGATTTCTTAGATCTGAAACGTCTCTTGTTCAGATTATAGGGCGCGCGGCGCGGAATGTATTAGGACGAGTGATTTTATATGCAGATACAATGACTGGTTCGATGGAACGTGCAATAAGTGAGACAAACAGGAGACGGAAAATTCAACTGGCTTATAATAAAAAGCATAATATTACACCGAAGACTATTGTAAAAAGTATTAAGGATATCACTGACCAAATTCAGAGCGATCACGGAAAAGCGGTCTCAACACTTCTGGTTGTTGATAGGGAATTGTATAAAAAGAATCCAAAGAAGGTAATTCGCGATAAGGAAAAGCAAATGAATGCCGCAGTGAAGGTTCTTGATTTCGAGACGGCAGCAATTTTGCGGGATGAGATCAGGGAGTTAGAAAGTAAAAAGTAAATGGCGTATCAGTACTGCTTGTACTGATACGCCATGATCTTCTTGAGCCACTATATGCAGCTCATTCGCAGTTAGCCGGTCGAGCCGGGACCGGTCGAACCCGCGAGTTCGGAGCCGGCATCGCCCGTGGTATCGGGCTGCGTTCCGACGACGTCGAAGTTGTCGTCACCCCCGACGGCATCGTCGGGGGTGGACACCTCGCCGATCTGCTCGCAGAGCGCATTGGCAACTTTGGAAAACTTCTGCGTCTCGAGCACTTTGATGGTCTCGCCGACCACGCTGGTCGCAATATCGAGACCAAGCTCTTCGGCTTTGGCCGTGACGGCGCTGATGATCGGCAAAACATGTTCGGACGGAATTTTCGTTTTCTTAACCTGCACATCGAGCAAACGGGTGAACTCGTCCGGCGTATTCATCGCCCCGATCGTCGGAATAACGGTTTCGTGGTACGGAAAAAATTCTTTCTTCTGCGTCTGCGGCATTAAAGCCTCCTGTAAAGAATAAACTTGCACCGGTTGGTACAAGTTCGCCTTTTATACAGGACTCTCTAAATCCTGTCAAGTTTATATCTACCTTTATTTAGCGCTATCTAAGGGAGCGGATTGCGTGCCAGGCAAGAATAAAGCCTAAGAGGGATGCTAGAAGGGAAACCCATATAGGTACTGCCCAGGTATCTACGGTCACTTCCCATCCGTAAAGTACTCTAACACCGTGTCCTATGCCAACGGCAAGGAAAACAAGTGCCGTGGCTCCTGTAAAAAACCCATTTCGCATGTGAAGCATGTTCAAAAAAGTGTTACTGAACTTGTTAAGTAACAAGTTCAGTAACAAAATTATCGCTGTTAACCTATTAATTATATCTTTTTTGCACTATATTGGTGCGCATTGTCTGTGGATAGAGTGCGTGATAGAGTGAGCACATACCCCCTATAGGAAGTAAGTGGGGGCACTTTTTCGTATAGAAAAATAAGGAGCTATGCGACTATATTGTTCTTAACCATGTTAAATCTTTCGCTCAAGCGAAAGGAAAATCAAAGATTTTATTTAACAGGGTGCAAGGGCTTCTAATTCCTTTCACTCATAAGAATCTCTAACATGCAAAGCAAAATTATCGTTAAAGGAGCGCGGACGCATAACCTCAAAAACATCACGGTTACAATGCCGCGAAACAAAATGATTGTTTTTACCGGTCTTTCTGGTTCGGGAAAATCATCGCTTGCATTTGACACCATTTTTGCAGAGGGTCAGCGTCGCTACGTTGAGTCACTTTCAGCATACGCAAGGCAATTTTTGCGGCAAATGCAAAAACCAGACGTAGATGAAATAGTCGGACTTTCACCAGCTATCTCAATTGATCAGAAGAGCCGGTCGAATAATCCGCGTTCTACGGTTGCTACCATAACCGAGATTTATGATTACCTTCGTATCCTATATGCACGAATTGGTAAACCGCACTGTCTTGAATGCGGGCGTGAAATAAAACGACTTTCAAATGAGGAAATTCTAGAAACCATTCTTAAGACGGTAGGAAGTGTTAATACTAAGAAGACAAATAAGAAAGTGTACGATGTATCGTACAACGACTTAAAGCTTCAGATATTTGCTCCAGTTGTAGTTGGTCGAAAAGGAGAACATTATCAGCTTCTATACGACCTTCTCTCGAAAGGATATGAGCGTGTTCGAATTGACGGTTCAATAAAAAAACTTCGTGAGAGAATTACGCTTACGAAGACCAAGAAACACGACATAGATGTTTTGGTTGACGAGATTTTTGTGAGTGAATTTAAAGATGATAAGAAGGGAAGTCGTGAGCGGCTCTCGGAAGCAATTGAGCGTGCACTCCATGAGTCCGACGGGCTCATAAAAGTTATTGACCCCGAAGGTAGTGAGCGGCTTATATCAGCAAAGTTTATGTGTCCGTACGACGGGTTCTCATTTCCTGAAGTTGAACCGCGATTGTTCTCATTTAATTCGCCGTACGGAGCATGTCCGGAATGTAATGGTCTCGGGAGCAAGTATTTTTTTGGAAAAGAGGCGTGTGATGTATGTAAAGGGGCACGGCTCCGTCCGGAAGCTCCTCATGTATTTTTAGGAGAAAAAGTAAACATTGTTGATCTAGTAGGGCGGTCAATCAAAGATGCAAGAGATTTTTTCGATAAACTCAAACTGTCTGAAAAAGAGGAAGAGATTTCTAGAGTGGTTATTAAAGAAATTACCAATAGGCTTCAGTTTATGCTCGATGTAGGAATCGAGTACCTTTCTCTTGACCGTCGCGCTAACACGCTTTCTGGTGGTGAGGCGCAGCGAATTCGGCTTGCGTCTCAGCTTGGCTCTAGACTTGTTGGAGCACTCTACGTACTCGACGAGCCGACAATTGGGCTTCATTCTCGAGACAATGATCGCTTGATCAAGACGTTATTAAGTCTCCGTGATCTTGGAAATACCATTATTGTCGTTGAGCATGATGAAGATACTATTTACTCTGCCGACCATATCGTCGATCTTGGCCCTGGGGCCGGAGTTCATGGTGGAGAAGTAGTGGTGTCAGATGATCTTGAAAAACTCTTGACCTCCAAGCGAAATACTTCAAAATCAGTCACGCTTGAGTACCTGCGAGGTGAGAGAGAAATTGAAGTGCCTGAAACTCGCCGATCGAGTAATAAGGGGGCGCTTAAAATTCGCGGTGGGAAAGTATTTAATATAAAAAACTTAAATTTGGATATTCCGCTTGGAAAACTCATTACCATTACTGGTGTTTCTGGCTCTGGAAAGTCCACTCTCCTTTATGAGGTTTTGAATAAGAATCTGCGTGCGCGTTTTGACAGACGGTATCGAAGTAGTCAAACTTTCAACTGTAAAAGTTTTGCCGGAACTGAGTACTTAAACCGTGCGATTTTAATTGATCAGTCACCGATTGGGCGCACACCACGGTCAAATCCTGCAACGTACACCGGTACATTTACATTTATTCGCGAACTTTTTGCGTCAACTGAAGAAGCGCGTGCACGCGGATGGAAACCAAGCAGGTTCTCTTTCAATGTGAAGGATGGAGGTCGCTGCGAAGCATGTCAAGGAAATGGGCTGGTTGCCGTTGAGATGCATTTTTTGCCTACGGTGTATGTGACGTGTGATATATGCGGAGGAAAAAGATTCATGAAGGAGACGCTTGAGGTTACATACAAAAAGAAGAATATTTACCAAGTGCTTCGTATGACCGTTGAGGAGGCGCTCAAGTTTTTTGAGGATATTCCGGCAATATATGATCGATTGAAAACACTTGATGATGTCGGGCTTGGATACCTTGAGCTTGGTCAGTCTGCAACAACTCTTTCAGGAGGAGAGGCACAGAGGGTTAAGATTGCTTCAGAACTCTATCGGCCGCATCTACAAAAAACAATTTATCTTCTCGACGAGCCGACAGTGGGACTTCACTACGAAGATGTAAAGAAGCTTATTGAGATATTAGAAAAATTAATAGAGCAGGGTAATACCGTGGTTGTGATTGAGCACAATATGGATATCATCAAGAGCTCTGACCATATCGTTGACATAGGTCCCGAAGGTGGTGAACATGGAGGTATGATAGTTGCAAAGGGAACGCCTGAAGACGTGTCACAAGTCAAAACATCTTATACAGGGAAATATTTGAAGAAGGTGTTGCGGTAGCACATTGTGAACACTTCTGCTAAAATTAGTTTTTAGAAGAAACTAATTATCAGATTCAGAAAAAGGAGGGCAAAATGCCGCTAGATCTACCAAGCCCCTGTGTGCGTAAAGCGGCTCGTGCCATGCTCTATCAGTGTGACATGAGTACCGGTGCTGTCGAAGCGCTTCACGAGGGACTTAACTGCGTCAAAACAGTTCGAGATCTTCTCTATGTCTGCAATATGCGCAACTCGTTGTTACCAGTTGGAATGAAATCGGAAGATCTTTCCGAAGATATGCAAACACTCCTGATGGAAGCCGATGGTCGGATTCTAAAATTAGTCAAAGTAGACTTTAGCGAGTCTTTCTCACCCGATGAATGGCGAAATCTTAGAGATAAACTTGCACCGGGCACGGAACCTTTTCGGTTCGTAACGGAAAAGGTCGCAAGTCTCTGATAACTACTCGCTTCGCTACATTTAGCGAAGCGAGTAAATCTTTTCATATGAAAGCAAATGACTTGAAACAAATTAAACTTCCAGATAAGTCCGGCGTGTACTTTTTTATAGGGCTCAATGGCAAAGTTCTCTATATAGGAAAAGCAACTTCTCTACGTAGTCGTGTGCGTAGCTATTTCAATACGGATGTAGCAAAAACTCGTGGATCGCTAATAAAACAAATGACAAATCTTGCGTACTCGCTTGATTACATGGAAACTGACTCGGTTCTTGAGGCGCTCATTCTCGAAGCAAATCTCATTAAAAAACATAAACCACGTTTTAATACGAGAGAAAAGGATGACAAGAGTTTTAACTACGTTGTGATTACTGACGAGGAATACCCGCGAGTGCTTGTAACGCGCGGACGTGAACTTGGTAAACAGTTTGAACATGTAAAGGTTAAATATCTTTTTGGACCGTTTCCGCACGGAGGAGTTTTCAAGGATGCACTAAGAATTATACGAAAAATTTTCCCTTTTTATGATACGAAAGCTCCGGTCACTTCATCTAAGTCCAAAGTACAGTTGGGAAAAATTCTGTTTAATCAACAGATTGGAATATATCCGAAAAACATAACACGCGAAGAATACGCCAGACTAATACATCATTTGAAGCTATTTTTTGAGGGGCGGAAAAAAGATCTTATAAAAAGTTTAGAGCAGGAGATGAAAAGTTATGCATCTCGTAAAGAGTTTGAAAAGGCGGAAACCGTGAAAAGGCGGATTTTTGCTCTCAAACATATTCAGGACGTTGCACTCATAAAAAAGGAACTCAAAGAGCCTATGCAAAATGAGGGACAAAGAAAGATATTTCGTATTGAAGCATATGATGTGGCTCATACGGGAGGTACGGATATGGTTGGTGCAATGGTTGTATCTGAAAATGGCACATTAAAGCCCGATCTGTATCGTAAATTTAAAATACGAAGTGTAACAAAGTCGGATGATACGGCATCGCTCAAGGAGCTCCTTGAGCGACGCCTAACACACGCTGAGTGGCAATACCCATCTCTTATTGTTGTAGATGGGGGAATGGCTCAGCAAAATGTTGCCGAGAAGGTGCTTGAAGAAAATGGATATGCTATTCCGACTGTCGCTGTTGTTAAAGGCGTGGGGCACAAACCGAGGCGAATTTTAGGTAATCGAGTTATTGTACATAGGCATGAAAGCATAATTCTTAAAGCAAACGCAGAAGCTCACCGTTTTTCTCTTTCATATCACCGATCTTTGCGAGAAAAGCTTTGATCATTTGCTATACTTAACTGTAATGACACGGACAAAAGTCGGAGTCCTTAGAGGCGGACCAAATACGGAATTTGAAGTATCTCTTGAAACCGGAAAGAGTGTACTTGAGAACATGCCTTCAGATAGGTACGAGGGACTCGATATTTTTATAGATAGGGAAGGAGAATGGCATGTGCGTGGTAAACCCGTAAAGCCAGTTGATGCATTACGCGGAGTAGATGTTGTGTTTAATGCCATGCATGGTCCATATGGAGAGGATGGAATCGTGCAGAAACTTCTGGACAAATTCAATATTCCATATAATGGATCAGGCGCTCTTGCTTCTGCTGTGAGTATGAACAAGCTTCTTGCTAAACAGCGCGCGGAGGCAATTGGAATGCAGACACCACAGTATGTCATTCTTGAAGTTAGTCCAAATCTTGAGCAGACACTTTCAGATATTTTTAGAACATTTCCACAGCCGACAGTAGTAAAGCCTATTTCTTGTGGCTCTTCAGTTGGAGTTACCATTGCGCATGGATATAAGAATTTGATTCAGGGTGTGGAGCGTGCGTTTGAGCATTGCCCAAAGGTTATAGTTGAGGAATATATACCGGGGAGAGAGGCAACCGTGGGTGTCATTGAAGACTTTCGAGATCAGGAAATATATGCGCTTCCACCAATTGAAATTATTCCTCCAACAAATAAAGATTTTTTTGATTATGATGCTAAGTACGGAGGTGAATCGCAGGAAATTTGTCCGGGTAATTTTGATAAAGAAGTAACAGGTCAGCTTGAAAATCTTGCTCGGGAAATTCATAAACACCTTGATCTTAGGCATTACTCACGGTCGGATTTCAGAATTTCCCCGAAAGGCATTTATTTCCTTGAAGTGAATACACTTCCGGGATTGACGGAAGGATCACTTTTGCCAAAAGCTGTTTCAGCGGTCGGATCAAGTCAGTCTGAATTTATAGACCACGTCATCTCTCTTGCCCTCACACCAACCAGAACGTAGTTTTTTGTCGCAATAGTGACTGAGAGACTTTATGTTGTTGCTACTGATGGTATAATAAATTCATGCTGAAGAAACATCAGGGGACTGTTGGAGTGTTGCGTGTAGCGCACGCTTATCAGTTGTTAGAGTATAATGTCCTACTTCCATTTGGTGATTCACAAAAATATGATCTTGTTATTGAAAAAGGTGGTGAATTGAAAAGGGTTCAGGTGAAAACGGCGACTGAGAAAAATGGAGTAGTGTATGCGGATACAAGGGTTATAGGTCACAACCTAAAGGGTGTTAATATTTATCACCCGACGAAAGAAGATTTTGACATTCTTGCTGTTGTTGAAATGGAAACTCAAAATGTGTATGCTATACCCTTTGATGGGAATAGAAAACAATTTCATTTCCGAACAAAAAAGACCAAGAATAACCAGCAAAAAAATGTTAGGCTAGCAAGTGAATACCTATTATTGGGCCCGTAGCTCAGTTGGCTAGAGCACCGGTTTTGCACTCCGGAGGTCGCAGGTTCGATTCCTGTCGGGTCCACAACAAAAGAAAGAACTCGCACAAAGCGAGTTCTTTCTTTTGAGCACAGGAGTCACATATAGCGGGCATGACTCCTCCTGATTGAAGCACGCCATCTTTTTCCTTATTGCATTCGGTGCAAGTGAAAGTTATATGTACAGCCATAATTTTCTCACCTTCGGTTATGTGTTACGTCTGTGCGTAATATACACACAATGTCTAAATGGAGCAATTGTGCCAGTTTAAATTGGATTCAGATGTACTGGGCTAGTATATATGCAAATTTTCCCATTATGGTAGTATTGCCACATATGGAAGAAAACATAATTGGGTACTGCGTGAAGTGCAAGGAGAAGCGTGAGATGAAGGACGTAGAGAAGACCGAAATCAAGCCCGGTCGTCCTGCGGCCAAGGGTACGTGCACTACATGCGGAACAGGGATGTATAAGATACTCCCAAAGAGCGAGGCTTAAGCTTTTTAGACAAATAAAACAAACACCTCATATGGTTCCATATGAGGTGTTTGTTATGGACTGATTTGAATAGAAGGACCTGATTTTGTAGGGGTTGATTCGAAATTGTATGTTTGCCCTATATATATACCTAAAGCAAACACCCCAACAAGGATTATAATCTGTACTGCGAACCGTCCAATCATGGTCTTATAATATAGCAGTGTGCTTATACGTCAAAGAGTGCCTATTTATCCACTTTGCACAATGCGAATGCCTACGTATTGTATTGGTAGGTCCTTTTTAGCGTGAGGTATATTATGGTCGTGGTAGAAGCACTTGCGGAGTTCCTTTCCATGATTGTAGGAAAAATATCTGTATGGTTCCTTGTCGCTATCCTAGCGGGTTGTGGTCTATTTCTTCTATTTCGTGTTGCCAAAGCTAAGGAGAGAGGAGAAAAGAAGAAGGGGTGAATATAAGCACAAGCAAACTCGTAAAAAAGATTCGGAAAGCACTCAGCCGCCCTAGGGCGGCTTTTTGTTGTGCACGATCTGTTGAATCTTTACGCGTGACCGCGTAAAGATTCAACTATACATGTGTCTAGGCGTCAAAGATTATGGTTATACACTTTGTATAACACCGCTATTCAAGTATTCTACAATAAGTAGATCTTCAACTGTTTGAGGTGTGTAATGGCCTTTTGGATTGGATATCCCGCGCTCGTTGCCATTATGGTGGTTTTATTTTTTCTGTCTGGTTTAGGTAAACGACAGCGACCAGTTAAAAAATGGGAAAAACTTGAATGGGACCATATGGTAAAAACTACCCTTGGAACCGGGCTTGTCCTAGTCTGTGTCATTCCAGTTATTGCTGGAATAAACGAGCTCATAAAACTATGGTCGTCGTGAGACGGCCTTTCTGTTTCCTATAAAAAACCACCCGGATTACCGGGTGGGTGGAACACCGGAGTCGAATCTGTGCAGGGATATACCAACTCCGACTCCGGTGCCGCGGCCGTTGTAGGAGGAAACCATTAACAACCACGCCACAAGTATACTATTTGCTCATGCAAGTGCATATGCTAAACTGATGTCGCTAATGGAGGAGGGTATACACATAGCGTTATCTGCCGAGAAGATTACCGAAGTATTCGGTATTCCGATCACAAACACCCTCATTACGAGCTGGATCGTGATGGGGATTCTTGCTGTTATTGCAGTTATTTTAGGGCGAAATCTTGCAATGGTTCCAAATAAATTTCAACTTCTGTTTGAAACCGGATTTGGTTTCATTCTTAACTACATGGAAGAGACTCTTGAAAGCCGAAAGCTTGCAATCAAATTCTTTCCGCTTATCATGACGCTGTTCTTATTTATTTTTGCTGCAAATGTGCTTGAGTTTACACCGGGAATTGGAAGCATCGGCTTATATCATGAAGGGGAGTTTACGCCGCTTCTTAGGTCAGTAAATACCGATCTTAATGTCACTTTAGCTCTAACACTTATCTCATTTTTTGTTATTGAGTTTGCTGGAGTTGCGGCATTGGGGTTCTTGAAATACGCAAAAAGATTTGTTAATGTACGGTCAGTTCTTGGTTTTTTCATTGGTCTTATAGAGCTTGTAAGTGAAATTGCACGCCTCATCTCATTCTCCTTCCGACTATTTGGAAACATTTTTGCCGGGGAGGTACTTATTTTGGTGGCGGCTTTTTTTGTGCCACTTTTTATACCGGTACCACTCATGCTTTTTGAGGTCTTTGTAGGGTTTATACAGGCCGCAATCTTTGCGCTTTTGACGCTATTTTTCATAAAGATTGCGGTAACCGACACCCACTGATTATTAGTTATATAAAGAACACACATGGATATTGAAGCAGTAAAAACACTTGGTATGGCAATAGCCGCAGGGCTTGGCGTAATTGGCCCCGGTATTGGTATTGGCATTGTTGTAGGAAAAGCGCTTGAAGCTATGGGTCGTAACCCAGAAGCCTCCGGCAAGATTCAGGCAACTATGTTTATTGGTATTGCATTTACGGAGGCGCTTGCCATCTTCGCACTTGTGATTGCCTTTATTGTTAAGTTTACCTAGGCATCACCAATGGAAGAAATCTTTTCTGTATTTGGCGTTGACTGGAGACTGTTAGTTATTCAGACGATTAATTTCGGAGTATTGCTGGCGGTGCTTTGGTATTTTTTGTATCGGCCGGTTGTGCGCCTCCTTGAAGAGCGTCGAAAAAAAATTGAACAAGGGGTAAAAGATTCGGAAGAGGCAGCGCTTGAACGCGCGTCTGTTCAGGACGAGCGTATAAAAACAATTACCAAAGCAACACAGGAAGCTGAACAAATTGTTTCTGGAGCCCGAGAACACGGTAAAGAGCAAGGAAGCGAACTTATTAAAAATGCAGAGCAGAAAAGTGACCAAATACTAAACGATGCGCGAGCACGCGGAGAAGAGGAGCGAAAGCAGGCGCTTTCAAAAAGTGAAGAGGAGATAGCTCGCATGGCTGTATTATCTGCAGAAAAGATTCTTCGACAAAACTCAGGACAGGTCCCTAGAGAGCGTACGTAATATGAAATCTTTCGACACAGTTCAAAATAAGGCAGGATATTATGCGGAGGCACTCTATGAAGTGCTTTCCGAAACAGAAGAAGGCGATGTAGATGCTATTTTAAATAACTTTTTTGCTGTACTTTCGTCGAAGGGACACTCTGCACTTCTTCCTAATATTGTTCGTGAATATATTCAAATAGCAGGCAGAGAGAAAAATAAACGCTCTACTCTTGTTGTATCAAATGAAAAGGGAAAGAGTGAATTTCGGGAAAAAGCCACAGAGTTTAACATTCCTGACTCATCACTTGATATTGTGGTTGATGAAAGCTTAGTAGGTGGATTTCGACTTGAGGGCAATGATGTATTAGTCGACGGAAGTTACAAGAGAATGCTTCTTGAACTGTATCGTAGTTTTGTATCGTAATATGGACAACGTAATTATAGAAAAAATCAAGCGGGAGATAGCAGATTTTGACGGTGGCGCTCGCGTTGAGAAAATAGGACACGTGATATCAGTCGGTGACGGTGTTTCAGAAATTTCAGGACTTTCAAATGTCATGATGTCGGAGATGCTTGTATTTGATGACACTGAAGGGAAAACTCTTGAAGAGTCTCTTGGAAAAAGAGAGCCTGTATATGGTCTTGTACTTAGTCTTGAAGAAGATACGGTAAAGGCGGTTGTTCTCGGAGATTCCAGCCGTGTTACGGAGGGAATGGTGGTAAAGAGCCTTGGACGTACTCTTTCTATTCCTGTAACAGAAGACCTTATAGGGCGTGTGGTGAATCCGCTTATTGAAGTCCTAGATGGTAAAGGAAAAATTACGTCATCCACTGAATATCCTATTGAGCGTGTAGCATGCGGAGTTATTGATCGAAAACCTGTTGATACACCGCTTCATACTGGTAATAAGGCGGTTGATGCAGTTGTGCCTATCGGTCGCGGTCAGCGAGAGCTTATCATTGGAGATCGAGCAACTGGAAAAACAACCATTGGTATAGATGCGATTTTGAATCAGATGAACGAAGATCCGGACAATAGGCCGATATGTATTTACGTTGCGATCGGGCAAAAAGAATCAAAAACAGCGCGTATTGTTAAAACTCTTAAGGACCACGGAGCGCTTGAATATACAGTTGTTGTATCTGCTTCAGCTGCAACTCCTGCAACACTTCAGTTTCTTGCACCATTCGCAGGCGCCGCAATTGGCGAATACTTTATGGAGAAAGGAAAAGACGCACTCATAATTTATGATGATCTTTCAAAGCATGCAGTGGCGTATCGCGAGCTTTCGCTTCTGCTACGTCGTCCTCCCGGACGTGAGGCATATCCCGGAGATATTTTCTATTTGCACTCACGGCTTTTGGAGCGCGCAGTCAGGCTTTCGGATGAAAAAGGCGGAGGATCTCTTACAGCCCTTCCAATAATTGAAACTCAAGAAGGTGACGTGTCTTCTTATATTCCGACAAATGTTATTTCCATTACTGACGGACAGATATATTTGGATATAGATCTGTTCAATAAAGGAGTGCGTCCTGCGGTGAATGTCGGGCTCTCTGTTACCCGTGTGGGCTCGAATGCGCAAACCAAAGCTATGAAAAAAGTCGCGTCTCGAATTCGTCTTGAACTAGCGCAATTTCGTGAACTTGAGGCATTTATGCAATTTAGCGGAGACTTGGATTCAGAAACAAAAAATCGAATTGCTACAGGTGAACGATTGTCCAAAGTGCTCACACAAGACAAAGCTCTCCCAATGAGCTTTGAACGACAGGTGCCTGTTATTTACGCAGCCGTGAACGGTTATTTCTCAACCGTTTCCGTAGATGATATTCCTTCAGTTGAGAAAAAGCTTTTGGAATACATTGATCGTGAAGGCAAAGAGATTTTACAGTCAATTCGTTCTGAAAAAGATATAACATCTGATACGGAGACTGCTCTTAAATCAGCACTTGAAAAGTTTAAAGATACACATAAAGAGCTATTTTCCTTATCTTCCTAAATATATGTCTCTCAAACACATCAAAAATAAAATACGTTCGGTTAATAAGACGCATACAGTTACAAAGGCGATTGAAGCTGTGTCTGCTGTTAAGATGCGTAAGAGTCAGGAAAGAGCACTTGTTGCACGTCCGTATGCGCGACATGCACTGTCAATTCTCAAGCGTGTGTCTTTGAGTTCCGAAAAAGATAACAGTCCACTTATGAACGAACGTGAAGTAAAGAAAACACTCATTGTTGTTGTAACAAGCGATAAGGGGCTTGCGGGAAATCTTAATAACGCTGTACTTAGATCAGTTGCGAGTGTTATGGATAAGCACGGTCTATCAAAAGAAAATACTGGCATTGTTTCAGTAGGTAAAAAAGGATATGAATATTTTAAAAATCGTGGTTTTACTATTGAACGGGATTTTGACAACACAAAAGACTCTGTATCTGTAGAGGACATGAAAGAGGTGAGTGGTCTTCTTGCGAAGTTGTATATAGATGGTGCGTATGATAAATGCCTTGTTTTCTACACACACTTTATTTCGACATTTGAGCAGGACGTGCGTGTGCGTGTAGTTCTTCCGGTGAATACGGAAGCTGTTGAAAAGGCGGTAAAATGGATTCTACCCAAGACAGGTAAGTATTCAGAGCTTCAGGAGGAAAACGGAAATGGAAATCGAGCGTACACATTTGAACCAGACGCAAAAGAAGTTCTAGACGAGTTGGTACCTCATCTTTTAAATGTGGAGCTGTATCACGCACTCCTTGAGGCAAAGGCGTCGGAGCATTCGGCTCGCATGGTTGCTATGAAAAATGCAAGTGAAAAAGCGGAAGAAATATCAAAAGATCTTACTAGAAAGTTTAATAAAGAACGCCAGTCGTCCATTACACAGGAAATAAGTGAAATTACAGGCGGTATGAATATCTTTTCTTAATATGCAAACAGGAAAAATAAAACAAATTATCGGTCCAGTCGTTGACGTTTATTTTGAGGAAAATATTCCCGACATTAAAACCGCACTTGAAGTAAAAGGAAGTAAAGACAAAATGGTGCTTGAAGTGGCACAGCACTTGGGGCTAAATCGGGTACGCACTATTTCCATGAGTGATACCGATGGTCTTAAAAGAGGAACAGAGGTTATTAGTACAGGAAAGCCAATTATGACACCTGTTGGAGAAGAGGCTCTGGGACGTCTCTTAAACGTACTTGGGGATCCTATTGATTCAAAGGGCAATTTTTCTAAAGACGTAAAGCGTAATTCTATTCATCGAACGCCGCCTTCATTTAGTGAACAAAGAACAGATACTGAAGTTCTGGAAACAGGAATAAAGGCAATTGACCTTATTACACCTTTTGTAAAAGGAGGTAAGGTTGGTCTTTTTGGCGGTGCTGGTGTTGGAAAAACGGTAGTTGTTCAGGAACTTATCCGAAACATTGCCACAGAGCATGGTGGATATTCGGTATTTGCAGGTGTAGGAGAGAGGGTTCGAGAAGGTAACGAGCTCTATAAAGAGATGAGTGAGTCCGGAGTTATCGACAAAACAGCGCTTGTATTTGGCCAAATGAATGAAGTGCCGGGAGCACGGGCTCGCGTTGGACTCACTGGCTTAACGCTTGCTGAATATTTTCGTGATGAAATGGGTAAAGACGTGTTGTTCTTTATGGACAACGCATTTCGTTTTGTTCAGGCTGGGTCAGAGGTTTCGTCTCTACTTGGTCGTGTACCGTCTGCGGTGGGATATCAACCAACTCTTGCATCTGAAATGGGTGAAATGCAGGAACGCATTACTTCAACTGACAAGGGCTCTATTACGTCTGTACAGGCAGTGTACGTGCCCGCGGACGACTTAACTGACCCTGCTCCGGCAACAACATTTTCACACCTTGATTCTACAGTTGTATTATCAAGACAGCTTGCGTCTCTTGGCATTTATCCTGCGATTGACCCTCTTGAATCGAGCTCAACTGCGCTTGAACCTGACATTGTAGGTGAAGAACATTACCGAGTCGCCACTGAAACAAAAAAAGTCTTACAACGTTACAAGGATCTTCAGGACATTATTGCAATTCTCGGTATTGAAGAGTTGTCTGATGAGGACAAGCGTCTGGTGTATAGGGCAAGAAAAATTGAAAAATTCCTTTCACAGCCGTTTTTTGTTGCAGAAGCATTTACAGGCGTTAAAGGAAAATATGTATCGCTTTCTGAAACGGTGCGAGGATTTTCAGAGATACTTGAAGGAAAGCATGATGACAGGAGTGAGCAGTCATTCTATATGAGTGGAGATATTAATGACGTACAAAATTAGGTTAACTTGTTACTTAACTTGTTAAGTAACAAGTTAAGTAACAAAACGTATGCTTCATCTCACTATAACAACATTCAATAAGATTTTATTTGAAGGCGAAGTGCGTGCGGTCACTTGCCCGGGTGCGGAAGGAGAGCTTACCGTTCTTGCAAACCATATGCCTCTTATCACAACACTTAAGAAAGGATCTATTAGAGTACTAAATCAAAAAGAGCCTGAAAATTTTGATATTGAAAAAGGTATTCTTGAAGTAAACGGAAGCGAAGCCACTATTCTAGTGTAAGAAAAAAGCCGCACATGAGTGCGGCTGGAGGGGGAGTAGAATCAGAAGCATCTGGTCGGGACTCTATGCTTCCTAAGGCGATACAGAGACACCTTAGCGCGGCTTCTGGCTACGATGACTCTCTCCCCATACGACACCCTCGCTTGTTGCCGTATAACGCTCATACGCCCTCTGGTTGTGAACTGAAGCGGAGCGCACTCCAAAAGCAATTGTACAATACTCTTGCCTTTTTTGCACGTATGTGGTCACAATGGTGTATGTACCCGGACACACAGGAAGAGGCGGACAAAATAGCTAAAGAATCTTCCGATGCTTCTAAAAAGGTCATGCCTCATTATCATGGCGATGCGATATGGTACGCAGTCTTTTTCTTGCTGGCGGTGTAGTTCTTCTAGTCTTTCTTCCAATGCTTCCGGGAATTGCTCCTTTTGATGCATCAATCTTAATAATTATCATACTCTTGTTTGCAATCCTTGCAGGCTTTACAAGCCCTCGTCAGAAGTGGGTAGCGGCGGCAAACGTACTAGTTGCGACTCTTGCTCTTATTATTTTTGGATACAATGCGGTTGTTGGTTATTCAACGGACGGGCCGTTTACACTTACTTCAATTGTGCGGCAGGCCCTTGCGCTCATATTCTTCTTTGCTCTCTATTACAGCAGTAAAACGCTTAGGAGAATACGCAATCGCTAATTTGATTGGGAGGCGAGCTTGCTATACACTGATATCATGCTTAAGAATTTTCTTCTTAGGAAAATGCTCAAATCAAAGCTTCAAGATGTTCCTGCCGAAGAGCAGGAAAAAATTTTTTTAATGATTGAAAAGAATCCGGAGCTATTTCAAAAAATTGCTCTAGAAGCGCAGGAAAAAATAAAGAATGGAAAAGATCAAATGACCGCAATGATGGAAGTTATGCAAGATCATCAGGAAGAACTTAAAAAGATGATGTAGTATGGAGCGGAAAAAGGTTTTCATACTACTAGGACATCCTGACAGAAGTACAAAATCAGGAAAGTACGCTGATATTTATGAGAAAGGGGCTCGTGAAGCTGGGCACGAGATAAGGCGTATTAATATAGGAGAACTTAATTTTGATCCACTTCTACACAAAGGATACAAGGAAATTCAGGAGCTTGAGCCTGACTTAGTGCGCGTTCAAGAAGCATTTACATGGGCTGACCATATTGCAATATTTTATCCGAACTGGTGGTGTACAATGCCGGCAATTCTAAAAGGCATGTTTGACAGAATGTTTTTACCCGGATTTGCTTTTAAATTTAATAAAGAGAAAGACTATGCGTGGGAAAAACTTTTATCCGGTAGGAGTGCTCGGGTAGTCATAACGGCTCTAGCACATCCGCTATATATCCGTTTCAAATTCGGAGACTGTACGAATGAAATATCAAAAGCAATTCTAGGGTTTTCCGGTATTGACCCTGTTCGTGTTAAGATACTGGGTCCGTGCCATAAAGTAACTGAAAAAACCAAGAAAGAGTGGGAGGAGGAAATCTATGAGTACGGCGTAAAAGCCATATAATATGTCACTATCAATAGGGATAGTTGGCTTGCCAAATGTTGGCAAGTCGACGCTATTTACCGCCCTTACAAAAAAATCAGTTGCGATTGAGAATTTTCCGTTCTGTACCATTGATCCGTCAGTGGGGCTTGTTCGTGTGCCTGATAATAGACTTCAGAAGTTGGGTGAGTTTTCTCATTCAGAGAAAGTTATTCCAACCGCTATTGAATTTGTAGACATTGCAGGGCTTGTCGAAGGCGCGGCTCAAGGTGAAGGACTCGGAAATAAGTTTCTTTCACATATTCGCGAAGTGGACGCAATAGCGCATGTAGTGCGTATTTTTGACGATAGTAATGTTACGCATGTACACGGTGACGTGGATCCGTGTAGAGACATTGAAGTAATTAATCTTGAACTTATTTTTGCTGACTTGTCTACGGTAACCAAACGTCTGGAAAATGTTGTTCGTGACAGCAGAGCTGGTAAAAAAGAAGCTATAGCAGAAGAAGAAGTGCTAAATAAAATAAAACAGAGCCTTGAAATAGGAAAATTTGCGGCAGAAACTTCACTACCTTCCAAAGAAGTAGAAATTGTAAAACAGCTACAACTTCTCACATTTAAACCAGTTATGTATATTTTGAATAAAAAATGCGATGGTTTTAATTTTGACGAGCAAAATGATCCGCGGTACGAAAAGTTGCTCGATCTCCTTCATGGAAAAAAGTCAGTGCTTGTTGACGTTGGAATAGAGCATGAGCTTAGAGATACTCATGTAGACGAAAAACAAACGCTTAGGCGGGAATTTGGAGTGCTTGACAACGGCATAGATGCACTTATTCGCGCCGGATATAGTCTTCTTGACCTTATTACTTTTTTTACAACTGGAGAGAAAGAAACTCGTGCATGGACAGTTACTAGAGGGGCAACAGCTCCTGAAGCTGGTGCGGCCATACATTCGGATTTCCAAGATAAGTTTATTAGAGCACAAACTATTTCTTGGGATACTCTTCTTGATTCAGGTTCAATTGCTAAGGCTCGTGAAGGTGGACTTATTCGAGCAGAAGGAAAAGAGTATATTGTTCGCGATGGTGATGTAATGGAGTTTCTTATCTAATTTACTCGCCTCGTTTTTTGTTGTATACTAATGGAACATGGAAGTAGGAAAGGAGAAAATTAAATTATCTCCGAGGGATTTCTTTTTACACCTTGCGGCAATGGGCGCTCTTTATGTGAGCGTCGTAAGCATTCTAATTCTTTTGTTTGAATATATTGATGTAATTTTTCCGGACGCTCTTGAGTTTCGTGGAGATAATTTTTCAGGGTCAATCCGTTTTTCTATTGCTTCTCTCATAATCATTTTTCCACTATACATCTTCTTGACACGGCTCATAAATAAGGATCTTAGAGTGAATCCTGAAAAACGAGGCTTAGGTGTCCGTAAATGGCTCCTTTACATAACTCTGTTTATTGCCGGCGCAACGCTTGTTGGAGATCTGATAGCCATTATAAATACATTTCTTGGTGGAGAGCTTACTACTCGCTTTCTTCTTAAAGCATTTTCAATATTCGTTATTATAGGATCAGTATTTGGGTATTACTTCTACGACTTGAGAGGTCGGTGGGAGGGTAGTGCCAAGCTGTCAAAGACAGTTGGATGGATTGCGTCTCTTCTTCTTGTTGCGACTATAGTAGGAGGGTTTTTTATCATAGGAACACCAGAATCACAGCGCCTTGCAAAATTTGATCAGGAAAAAATTCGCAACCTTGAGACTATTCAAATACAAATCGTAAATTACTGGCAGGAAAAAGAAATTCTGCCAAAAGAGCTTTCGGCACTTGAAGATCCTCTAATTGGATTCATTGTTCCAACGGATCCGGAGACAGATGAGGTGTATGGCTATCGAACTACAGGCAGTCTTTCGTTTGAGCTTTGTGCAACATTTAATCTAGATAGTAAGAAATATCCTATTGTAAAACCTGTTCCTCTTCGAGAGTTTGGTCTTGATAGTGTAAATTGGGAACACGAGGCCGGGGAACACTGCTTCCCTCGAACGATTGATCCCGATCGCTTTCCGCCTCTTCCTGTGAAGCGGTAATGAAGAAGTACGATCACAAACGCATAGAAGAGAGGTGGCAAAAAAAGTGGGAGGAACAAAAACTACATCTCGCACAGGACGACTCTTCCAAGGAAAAACTATATATACTTGATATGTATCCATACCCGTCTTCTGACGGGCTTCATGTTGGGCATGTTGAAGGATATACCGCTACAGACATATATGCTCGCTATAAACGAATGCAGGGTTTTAATGTGCTTCATCCGATGGGATGGGATGCTTTTGGACTACCTGCAGAAAACTACGCGATAAAGACCGGTGTACATCCGAAAGACACAACCGGTAAGGCAATCGATAATTTTCGAAGGCAGATTAAATCACTCGGACTTTCATATGACTGGACGCGAGAAATAGGTACTCATACCCCGGAGTATTACAAGTGGACACAGTGGTTCTTTCTGCTTCTTTATAAAAATGGTCTTGCATACAAGAAAAAGGCAGCGGTAAATTGGTGTGATTCGTGTAAGACAGTTCTTGCCCACGAACAGGTTGCCGGAGGTTTGTGCGAGCGATGTAAAAACGAGGTTGTTCAGAAGGAACTTGAGCAATGGTTTTTCAAAATCACCGACTTTGCAGAAGAGCTTATTTCCGGCCTTGATACAGTGGATTGGCCTCAGTCAACTGTTACTAATCAGAAAAATTGGATTGGAAAATCAGAAGGATCAGAAATTTCTTTCAACGTTTCTGGTGGTGCTGTCACTATTAAAGTTTTTACCACGCGTCCTGATACTCTTTTTGGTGCGACGTATCTTGTACTTAGTCCGGAGTATGAACACTTAAATGAATTTCTTGGTGAAATTGAAAACAAAGATGAAGTTGTTCGATATATCGAACAGTCAAAACAGAAGACAAGAGTTGAGCGAACAGAAGTTGGAAGTGGTAAAACGGGAATTGAACTAAAAGGTATTAGAGCGGTAAATCCAGCAAATAAAGAAGAGATACCAATTTTTGTGGCTGACTACGTGCTTGCAGAATATGGCACCGGAGCAATCATGGCAGTGCCAGCACACGATGAGCGCGACTATGCATTCGCAAAAGAATTCAATCTTCCCGTCATTCAAGTGGTAGAAGGAGGTGATACAAGTAAGGAGCCATATAGTGGTGAAGGCAAACTTACAAATTCAGGAACGTTTGACGGTATGGAAAGTTCCGAAGCACGACAGGTGGTTACGAAGTTTGTCGAAGGTGCCCAAACTATTAGTTACAAACTTCGTGACTGGCTTGTGTCTCGGCAGAGATATTGGGGCGCACCGATTCCTATTGTGTACGACCCAGATGGAATGCCACATGAAGTCCCAGAAGAACACCTTCCGTGGATTCTTCCGTCTGACGTTGAATTTAAACCGACTGGCACTTCACCTTTGAGTGAATCAAAAGAGCTTTTTGAACGCACGGAGAAAGTATTTGGTAAGGGGTGGAAGCCCGAAGTGGACACCATGGATACCTTTGTATGTTCAAGCTGGTATTTCTTCCGATTTGTAGATCCGCAGAATAAAAAGGAATTTGCTGATAAGAAGAGAGTAAAAGACTGGCTTCCTGTTGATCTGTACGTCGGAGGAGCGGAACATACAGTGCTCCATCTTATGTATGCCCGTTTTTTTACAAAAGTGCTTCAAAAATTAGGACTCATCTTATTTAGCGAGCCGTTTATGAAACTTAGACATCAGGGAATAGTGCTGGCACACGATGGAGTAAAGATGAGTAAGTCTCGTGGAAATGTAGTTAGTCCCGATGAAGTAGTAACGCAGTTTGGTGCTGACACGGCCAGGCTCTACGAAATGTTCATGGGACCGTTTGAACAGCAAAAGCCGTGGCAAACAGAAGGAATTATTGGTCCGCGTAGGTTTCTTGAAAAAGTGTGGCGTCTGAATGAAAAGGTGGACGAGGATGCTGTAGATAACGACACCATGAACCGTGTGCTTCAGTACACAATTAAAAAAGTTGGTTCAGATATTGAGACTCTTGATTTTAATACTGCAGTTAGTCAACTTATGATATGTGCAAATGAATTTGATAAGTGTAATTCAATATCACCGTCATCATATAAAACATTTCTTATTCTTCTTGCTCCATTTGCGCCGCATATTACTGAGGAAATTTGGTCTGCTATTGGTGAAACAAACTCAATACACAGTGAGGATTGGCCGCTTTTTGACCCAAATAATATTACACAAAAGACTACAACTGTTGCTGTTCAGGTTAACGGGAAAATGCGCGCGTCAATTGAAGTTTCTGTAGAAGTAAGCGAGGATGAGGTTACGGAAAAAGCTCTCGCACTTCCCGGTGTTCAGAAGTGGATTGAAGGAGGTGAAGTTAAAAAAACAATCTACGTTAAAGATCGACTTATCAACTTTGTGGTATAGGGGTTGACGTGGCTTGACAGCCATGATAAAAACTACAGTACATATTTAGAGTTTCGCCAAGCTGTATGACAACACTAACATTCAAACCAAAGCAGGTAACAAAGCGGCTTCTCGCCGTGCTACCGCCTCGAGCTCGTGAAATTGTAACGAACCGTTTTGGTTTAGGAGATTCTTCCAAAAAGCAAACACTTGAAGCTATTGGAAAAACATACGGCATTACACGAGAACGTGTAAGGCAGATTGAAAACTATGCACTTAATAGTATTCGAAAATCCAGTACATTTCAGGAAGAGCAGGGAGTATTTGACGAGCTCGCTAATTTTATAGATTCGCTTGGTGGAATGGTGCCAGAAGGAGGATTTCTAAAAACAGTTGCGAAAGATACTTCAACACAAAATCATACTCATTTGCTTTTAGTACTTGGAGAGTCATTTAAGAAAAAGAAAGAAGACAGTGAGTTTAAACACAGATGGTATCTTGACGAAGGTCTTTCAAAGAAAATTCATGAATCACTTAGAAAACTTTACAAAAACTTATCCGACGATGCACTCATTCCGGAATCTGAACTTATAAATTCTTTTTTAAATGAAGTTAAAGATCTTAATCAGAGATATCGTACCGAAGAGGTTGTCAGGAGATGGTTGTCACTTTCAAAAACTATAGGCAAAAATCCTCTTGGAGAATGGGGACGTGCGACTTCACCAAATGTGCGTGCAAAAGGCATGCGTGATTACGCGTACCTTGCAATTAAACAGCATGGATCTCCCATGCATTTTAGGGAGGTGGCTCACTCTATTTCTGACCTATTTGATAAGCGTGCACATGAAGCAACGTGCCACAACGAGCTTATTAAGGACAGGCGCTTTGTTCTTGTAGGGCGAGGTTTGTATGCACTATCTGAATGGGGCTATACAAAAGGAATAGTTAAAGATGTTATTCGTGAGATTCTTGAAAAAAATGGACCACTTACTAGAGAGGAAATTGTAGATAAGGTTCGAAAAGAAAGATACGTAAAAGACAATACAATTCTAGTTAATCTTCAGGATTCAGCACAATTTGAGCGCGGTGGGGATGGACGGTACATACTCGTGTAATAAACGTCCAACACATAGTGATTATCTTATTTAAGCCTATGCAAGGTGTGTTGTATAATGTGTATATGAAATGTCACGCTGTGTGATGTTTTGATTTCTCTGTTGTTTCTACATATACTCAAACACGTTACATGATCACGAGAGTTATTACTTACATTGAAAACTTCGGCATCACCGGTTCTGGTTTTCTGTCTTTTATATTTTTTATTCTTATTTTGTGGGCAGAAAGTCTGCGTCCGGAGACAATAGCCGATACTATACAAGTGTTTGTGACGCTTGCTCCGATATGGATTCCAATTGCGCTTGGTGCGTGGGGGTGGCACGTATGGGTTGAGTATATTCGTGCACGCACTATAAGTAAGATGGAAAATGTACTTCTCGAAATAAAACTGCCACGCGAAATTGAAAAAACCCCGCTTGCTATGGAGACCATCTTTAGCACACTTCATCGAAGGCCGGGTGAGTCGACATTTATAAAAAGATATATAAACGGCAATGTTCGTCCGTGGTGGTCATTTGAAATCGTTTCGATTGAGGGAGAGATACATTTTTTTATATGGACGCGAAAAGATTTTCGGCGTCTCATTGAAGCGGATATTTACGCACAATATCCAAATATTGAAATTTTTGAAGCTTCTGATTACACGAGAAGTCCTAATGTTAATCCCAAGTTTATGTGGGGTCTTGATTACACTCTAGATAGAGAGGATGCATATCCTATCAGGACATACATAGACTATGGACTTCATGAAACACAACCAAAAGAGGAGCAAAAAGTTGATCCATTTGTGTCGGTTCTTGAGTTCTTGGGATCCCTTGGGAAGGGTGAACAGTTATGGTTTCAGATTATGATTCGTGTTAATAGGGATTCTAAATGGATTGAAAAGAAGCACAAGAAGGGAACAGTTTTCGGAAAGATTGGATGGCAGGAAGAAGCTAAAAACCTTATAAACGATCTTATGAAACGAGATCCAAAAACATTAGGCTCTTCACAATTTTCTCCTTCCGGTTTTCCAATTTTTACAACGCTTTCTCCGGGAGAGCAGGAAGAGCTAAAGGCAATTGAGAGAAGTGTTACCAAGCTTGGGTACGATTGCGGCATGCGTGCAATCTATATGGCAGATCAGCCTAATTTCAATGCGTCCTGTATTTATTCTCTTATCTATTTCTTTAAGCCATTTTGGTCAAATAAACTCAATCGTTTTGTAGGGACTCGGTGGGGTATGAAATACGATTATCCATGGCAGGATTTTAAAGACATGCGTTGGGATCGTGATAGACGCAGATTACTCGATGCATATAAGCGCCGCTCTTATTTTCACGAACCATACAAAACTCTTCATTTTGTAATGAATACAGAAGAGCTTGCTACAATTTACCACTTCCCGGGCCAGGTTGCTCAAACACCAACACTTGGAAAAATACAATCAACAAAAGCAGAAGCTCCGCCAAACTTGCCAGTATAATGATCTCTTTCAAGGAATACATAAATAAGATACGGGCTTGGTTTGTTAGTTTGTCTGTCTATATAAAAACTGTTCTATTATTAGTTTTGTCTATACTGATAATTCTATACATAACAGTTTATCGAGCTCCTTCTGATTTCCCGGTTAGCAGTACAATAGCAATTGAAGAAGGGCTTACACTTGAGGATACCGCTAAAGTATTATCAGATGCTAATGTTATACAGTCACAGTTTTGGTTTAAGAACCTAGTGATTGTTTTTGGTGATGACGGCGGAGTACTGTTTGGAGATTACTTTTTCGGAGAACGTAAAAGTGTAATTCAAGTAGCGTACATAATCACAAAAGGAAAATTTGGACTTGAACCTATACAAATCACAATATTTGAAGGGGAAACAGTGATGGAGATAGGAGCTAAATTCTCAAGTATTTTTAGTGAATTTGACGAGTCTATGTTCAATATTTTAGCAAAAAAAGAGGAGGGTTATCTTTTTCCTGATACATATTTGTTTTTACCAAATGTGACAGAACGCACCGTGATTAGGGAGTTGAAAAAAGCTTTTGACAGAAAAGTTGCTGAAGTAGAGGATGAAGTAGATCAATTTGGCAAACCTCTTAGCGAAGTTATAATCATTGCTTCTATTCTTGAGAGAGAGGCACGACTGCTTGAGTCAAAACGAATCATTTCAGGAATTCTATGGAAACGATTATCCATAGACATGCCGCTTCAGGTTGATGCAGTATTTCCATATATTTTTAAAGGTAATGCATACGACCTAACAAATGGAGATTTAAATATTGACTCTCCATACAATACTTACAGGTACAAAGGATTGCCTCCCGGCCCTATTTCAAATCCAGGACTTGAATCAATTCAAGCGGCTGTAACACCAATTGAAACGGACTATCTTTACTATTTGTCAGATCGACAGGGAAAAATGCACTACAGCGAAACATTTGCAGGGCATAAAAGAAATAGGGCAATGTATATTAGATAGTTTTTACTTACCCTATTTTCTTATAGACCGTAAAATACGATATGGATACACTAGAAATGGGAATATTTCTCTAATTCTCCATTGAAATTCTTTCCGGTTCCTACTTTTGGTTTTCCTCTCAATGAGATCTGCTTTTTCTCCTATATAGCATATTAGGAGTCCTTGGTCCGGTATGAACGTTTTTTGAGGAAAGTGGTCAAAATGTTTACGCTCCCACTGGAATTTATGTGTTTCGTATTTATTTCCAAATCCTCCATCCTGATGCCCGATATCTTTAGGAGTGCTGATTAATATATTTTTTCCCGCCTTTGAACATTGTTCGAGAACTCGAATATGGTATTTCTCCATAAAATGAGAAATATCAGCTTTCTTCACAAAATCAGAACTTGGATTCCACAGGATTTCATCATTTCCATATTTCATAGAGCCATATTAACAGTTACTGTTTAAAGTACATAATAGAGATTTTTGTTGTGCTCTATATAGTGATATAACAATATATGCTTAAAAAGAGGACGAAAATTTTTGTTGCCATGTCCGGCGGGGTTGACTCTTCAGTTGCCGCGGCACTTTTGCGTGATGAGGGATACAGCGTAACAGGAGTATTTATAAAAGTGTGGCAGCCGGAGTTTGTAGCTTGTACGTGGGATGAAGATCGTAGGGATGCAATGCGAGTGTGTGCGGAGCTCAAAATACCTTTTTTAACATTTGATTTGAGTGAAGAATACAAAAAAGAGGTTGTTGAATATATGGTTAATGAGTACAAGTTAGGCCGAACACCTAATCCGGACGTTATGTGTAATACTCGGATCAAGTTCGGTTCTTTTCTTGCACGAGCAAAAAAACACGGAGCAGACATGATTGCCACCGGCCACCATGCTCGCGTACAAAAAAATAAAAATATATACAGTCTTATGTGCGGACTGGATACGGAAAAAGATCAGAGCTATTTTTTATGGACACTTACTCAAGATAAGTTACGTCACACAATGTTTCCTATTGGAAAATATACCAAGACGGAGGTTCGAAATCTTGCTAAAAAATTTATGCTACCAACAGCGGACAAAAAAGACAGCCAAGGACTTTGCTTTATTGGTGAGATTGAAATTAAGGAGTTTTTGAAAAACTATGTGCAGACGAAACAGGGGAATGTCCTAGATAAAGATGGAAATATAATTGGGAGCCATGATGGTGCAATTTTTTATACACTTGGACAGCGTCACGACTTTACGGTCACCAAAAAGCTTCCAACTCAAAACGCTCTTTATGTTGTAGAAAAAGACATGCTAGCAAATACCATAACCGTATTACCTCGTTCGGAAATTAATTCGCATAGAAAAGAGCGTGTGGAAGTAGAAATTAAGAGTGTAAACTGGATTCATGGCCACAGCCCTTCTTTTACAAAGCGTTACAAAGCTCGATTGCGTTATCGCCAGTCGCTTCAATTTTGCAAAATTACAAAATGTGAAGGTGAAACTGCTTCTATAGCCTTTGATAAGGGACAAGAGGTAGTTCCACCAGGACAATCACTTGTACTTTACGATAAAAGTATTTGTTTGGGCGGTGGTGTCATCGTATAATTGTGCCATGTTAATTACGAAGGCAGACGGAACAAAAGAACCGTTTGATCCATCGAAACTCGAACGTTCTCTTGCTCGCGCTGGTGCTGTAAAAGAAGTGCGTGATTATATTGTTGAACATGTAAAAGAAGAGATACGTGAAGGGATGAGTACTGGAGAAATTTACCGGCAGGCCTTTGACTTGCTTAAAGATAAGGAGAAGAGGCCGGCAGTAATTTTCTCCATGAAACGTGCTGTTTTTGAGCTTGGTCCGAGCGGTTTTCCTTTTGAACGTTTTGTAGGAAAAGTATTTAAAAATTTGGACTATAAGGTAGAAAACAACGTCGTCCTTAAGGGTGCCTGTATCGAACACGAAGTTGATATCGTCGCGTCAAAACCCGGTGAGTGCATAGGTGTAGAAATCAAATTCCATAACCGTTTGGGTGTTAAATCTGACTTGAAGGTTGCTCTATACGTACAGGCACGTTTTACAGATCTTTTGGGTACAAAAAATCGTGCCGGAATGTGTCCGGTCGACCAAGGAAGTCTTATTACAAATACAAAGTTTACCTACAATGCCATCAAGTACGGCAAATGTGCAGGACTTCGTATGGTAAGTTGGGGGTATCCAGAAAAGGGAAATTTAAATGATCTTATTGCAGAAGCTGGAACGTATCCGATTACATGTCTTTCCTCGATCACAGATAAAGAAAAAAAGAGACTCCTTGAGGACGGCTTGGTTTTGTGCAGAACTGTTGTAGAAAAACCAGATACCTTAAAATCTATAGGTATTAACGACGACAGAATCAGTGAAATCATTCAAGAAGTTAAGCACTTGTGCGGTTTGAACTCCCGTGTACAATAGAGCCACTATGGATACAAAAACAGCAAATAAGCGAATTATTATAGCTTTAATTTCAGGGGTTATTATTGGTGCCGGGGCTGTGTGGGTTCTTATGGCGCAGATTATTGATAGAGAAATTCCTCGGGATGAGGATGAGACTGAACTCATATCTGACTCTAACGACGTTAACATTTCTGTAACATCGGGAGCACAGATGGAATCTGCTCGAATCGTTGTAGGTGTTCAATTGTTTGGGAAAAGTGTCCGTCTTCAAGAAGTGGCACTACCAGAGTCTTCGTGGGTAGCAATTCATGAAGATGTAGACGGGAAACTTGGTAATATCTTAGGTGCACAGCGCTTTGACCAAGGAGTACATAGTGGCACTGTAGATCTACTTAGAGAAACTGTTGGGGAGTCATTATACTATGCGGTTGTATATCGCGACGATGGTGATAAAGTTTTTAATCTTGATGCAGATGCACCGGCTGTTGACGTAGAAGGAGCTCTTATTATGACCGCGTTTAGAACTACTTCCGGCTCTCCATCACAATAAATCTTATATCCAGTGAACATTCATGTTGTGGTATACTCTGTGAATGTCTGCTAATTACAGAGTTCGAAAACCATATAATCCTGACAGTAAGGAACCTTTTCCTGTAAGTAGATCAAAAATAGATCTGTTTTTAGAGTGTCAGCGCTGTTTTTATTTAGATAGGCAACTTCTTGTCGGAAGGCCTCGCTCATTTCCGTTTAATTTAAACAATGCAGTAGATGAGCTTTTAAAAAAAGAGTTTGACATTCATCGCGAGAAGGAAACACCTCACCCGCTTATGAGTTCTTACGGTATTCAAGCGGTTCCGTTTAAGCATGAAAAGATGGAAGAGTGGCGTGACGCTCTTAGGCGAGGCATTCAATATCATGACAAGGGCACAAACTTCCTTGTTCGCGGTGGAATTGATGATGTATGGCAGAGTCCTGATGGCAACTTAATCATCGTCGACTATAAGGCGACAAGTAAAAAAGGTAAGGTGTCGCTTGATGCGCCGTGGCAAATTTCATATAAGAGACAGATTGAAGTATATCAGTGGCTTTTTAGAAAAAATGGTTTTCCAGTATCAGACACAGGTTATTTTGTGTATGCAAATGGTAGATCAGACGAGAAAGCTTTCGACGCCAAACTTGAATTTGATATAGATGTAATTCCGTATACAGGAAATGATGAGTGGGTTGATGGTATTTTACCTAAGATTAAAAAATGTCTTTTGAGTGAAGATATACCTCCTGTAGGAGACGGTTGTGAATATTGTCCATATAGAGAAGCCGCTGGAAAAAGCCTGTTGGCAAAACGTAAAGAATCACAGAAGGATTCTGGGACGCAAACTAGTTTTGTATAATATGGACTTTGCAGATTGGGTAAGGAGTGCTGTTGCCGCCATACCAAAAGGCAGTACGAGAAGTTATAAATACATTGCGCGCGCCGCCGGGAGCCCTCGTGCGTATAGAGCTGTGGGGAATATATTAAATAAAAATCGTGATCCGAACGTCCCTTGCCATAGGGTTATAAAAAGTGATGGCAGTCTTGGAGGGTATTATTACGGAAGTCGCGCAAAAGCTCGAAAACTTAAAGAAGAAGGATACGTGTCCCGTTAGAAATTTTTGAGGTGACAAAGCCGGTGGTATAGTGCTATCAAGGTCGTAGTGATACTTTAGTGGAGCGTTTAAATTTCTGATGGGATGAACAAAGAAGAACTGCTAAAACATCTTGAGAAAAATTCGCGTGTACTCAAAAGCAAAAAACTTCGCGACGCATTTGCTACTGTAGACCGAAAAGATTTTGTTCGGCCGGATTACAGCTCTGAAGCGTACGAAGACTATCCTATTCCTATCGAGCATGGCCAGACGATCTCACAGCCTACTACGGTGGCATTTATGCTCGAGCTTTTAGATCCAAAAGAAGGTGAACATATTCTTGATGTTGGATCCGGATCAGGATGGACGACAGCCCTTTTAGCAAAGCTTGTTGGAAAAGACGGAAAAGTTATCGGTGCTGAGCTTGTACCAGAACTTGTAAAATTTGGGCAGGACAACCTTAGTCGGTATAACTTTTCACACGCACAAATTATTGAGGCTGGAAAAAAACTAGGACACCCTTCCGAGGCGCCATTTGATAAAATTCTGGTTTCAGCGGCTTCAAACAAACTTCCGCAGGAACTTGTAGACCAACTCACGGTAGGTGGAAGGATGGTTATACCTATTACAGATTCAATATGCGTAATAGACAAAACTCAAGAAGATGCTACTTCGCAAAAAACATATACTGGCTTTGCTTTTGTACCGCTAATTACTGAAAATCATGAGCAATAAGACGGATATGATGAGACAAGTAAAGGAAGAGGTGGTAAGTCTTAAGGACTCACCACTTTATGGTTATCGAGTCGAAAGCGGAAATAGTCCTGTTATTGGAGAAGGGGATCATGATTCAAAAGTTATGTTTATTGGAGAAGCTCCCGGTAAAAATGAGGCAGCTTCCGGACGTCCTTTTTGTGGAGCAGCAGGAAAAATTCTTGATGAATTGCTCGAGTCAGTACACATTCCACGAAGTGATGTATATATTACTAACATCGTTAAAGACAGACCCCCTCAAAACCGGGATCCATTACCTGAAGAAATTGAGATATATGGCCCGTTTCTAGATCGACAAATTGATATCTTAAAACCTAAAGTAATTGCAACTCTCGGGCGTTATTCAATGGTATATATTATGAAAAAGTTTGAACTTGAAACGGAAATTGAGCCGATAGGGAGAGCGCATGGAAAAACGTATACTGCAAAAACCTCTTTTGGTTCAGTTACTATTGTTCCTCTATACCACCCAGCAGCCGCAATTTATACGGCATCACTGAAAGATACACTCAAAGAAGATTTTAAAGTTTTAAAAACATTTGTATGAAACTTACACCGCGTATTGAGCATGCAATTAGAAAAGCCTCAATCCTCCATGACGGACAATATCGCAAAGGCATTGGCCACTTACCATACATTACACATCTGTATTCTGTTTCTCTGATCGTATCTGAATACACATCTCAAGAAGACACAGTTATAGCGGCACTTCTCCACGACACCATTGAAGACACTTCGTACACTGTAGAGGAACTTGAAAAAGATTTCGGATCTAACGTGAAAGATTTAGTTCTTTTCGTATCTGAAGATAAGCGAGTGGGTGGCGAGAAAATCTCATGGCGAAGCCTTAAAGAGGGCTACATTGAAAACCTGAAGAGTGCTCCCGAGGAAGCGCTCCTCATCTCTGCCGCGGACAAGCTTCATAATTTACGTTCAAATATTGTGGGCCATAAACGCGTCGGAGAAGAATACTGGAAACGCTTTCATGAGAAGAAAGAAGACTATCTATGGTTTTATGGCGAGGTGGTTTCTATACTAAAAAATCGTCTCGAGAGTCCTATAGTTTCAGAGCTTGAAAAAGAGTATGCTCAAGCAGTAGAAATATTTGTATAGATATGAAGAAAACCTGGAATCTAAAGCTTTTATATTCATCACCCAAAGATCCTCACATTGAAAAAGATGTGAGGAGTATTGAGGGAGCGTGCCAGCGGTTTGCACACACATACAGAAAGCGTACCGATTACCTCACTGATGCCGGGAAGCTTTACACAGCACTACGAGTATATGAGCGGCTCTATGAGGAAACTGCTGGATCAAAACCACTTATGTACTTTTGGTATGTAAAAGAAGTTGACAGTAGTAATGCCTATGCGGAGGCGATGATAAATAAGATAACGGATCGACTCACTAAGGCGCACAATAAAATACTCTTCTTTGATCTTTCTCTTGGGCGTATTGATATAAAAAAGCAAAAGCAATTCCTCAAGAGTAAAAAGCTTGCTAAGTACCGGTATTTCCTCAAGAAAGTTTTTGAGGAGAGCAAATATGATTTGACAGAGAAAGAAGAGAAAGTTCTTAACTTAAAGAGTATGCCGAGTCACAGTCTCTGGGTTTCCGGAGTTGAAAAGGCGCTTAATGCAAAACAAGTCTCATTTAAGGGGAAGGATATTCCGATTGCTGAGGCTATGAATAAAGTGTCTACACTCACATCGGTTAAGGAGCGAAGAGTACTTTCAAACAATGTCATGAAGTCTCTCTACTCTATGAGTGATTTCTCAGAAAGTGAAATGAATGCGGTATATATTGATAAAAAGATAGATGATGAACTCAGAGGTTTTAAGAAACCATATAGTGCTACGATTCTCGGCTACGGCAATTCCGAAAAGAGTGTCTTGAACTTAGTCGGTTCAGTTTCAAATTCTTTTTCACTTAGCCGACGATTCTATACGCTTAAGAAAAAGCTCTTAAAGTTAGATCATCTTGAATATGCAGATCGAATAGCACACGCTGGTTCAATTAGAAAGACAATACCATTTGCTGAGGCGCTTGATATTGTTCGCACCGTCTTTTACGGAGTAGATACAAAGTATGGAGAAATTTTAGACTCTTTCGTGCAGAGGGGTCAAATTGATGTCTATTCAGAGAAGGGCAAGTCAAGCGGTGCGTTTTGTTCAGGGTCGATTGGACTACCTACCTTCGTTCTTCTCAACCATGTAAATGACATTAACTCTGTCCTGACTCTGGGGCATGAGATGGGACATGCGGTGCACACTGAGCGAAGTAAAGAGGAGCGGCCGCTCTATCAACACTACTCAATAGCAACCGCTGAAACCGCAAGCACGTTCTTTGAAACACTGGTCTTTGAACACATTTTCTCATCACTCTCAGAAAAGGAGCAAGTTGTTGCACTTCACGATAAAATTCAAGAAGACATTCAAACAATCTTCCGCCAAATTGCATTCTTTAATTTTGAATTAGAGCTTCACAACCTCATTCGAAGTCGTGGAAGTCTTCCGAAAGAGGAAATTGCCGTCCTTTTGAACAAACATATGAAAGCGTATCTTGGTCCGGCATTTAAACTTCACGAGAAAGACGGGTACTTCTTTGTTGCGGTATCTCATTTCAGGAGATTCTTTTATGTATACTCCTATGCTTATGGCCAGTTGGTGAGCAAAGAACTCTACCGGAGATATAAAGAGGATAATGGCTTTAGCGCTAATATCGATCAATTTTTAACCTCGGGTGGAAATGATTCACCTGAAAATATATTTAAACATATTGGAGTCGATACGACTCGAAAGGGATTTTTTGAGAGTGGACTTGCCGAGATCGAAAGTGATATTAGAAAACTCGAGAAGCGTATATAATACGGATATGGATTATTTATTTATTGGACTTACATTTGGCGTAGTCGGAAAGGTTATGCTTGGTCTTACGGTGATGATGGTTCACTGGAGAATCGTTAAGGAGCACAGAATTGACAAACTAGTGCTTCGCGAGATGTATAAGGAGCGAACGGTTGCACTTGCCGCTATCGCACTTATTACACTCGGATACATCCTTGAGATGACGCATTTTGGATATTTTGAGATATAGTAGTGTGCCATGGAATCAAGCGTAATCAGAAAACGTTTTCTGGTATTTTTTGAGAAGCGGGGACATGCAGTAGTCCCGTCTGCTTCTCTCGTGCCCACAGATGACCCTTCAGTACTCTTTACCACTGCCGGCATGCAGCCGTTGGTACCGTTTCTTATGGGAGAGCCGCATCCAAAAGGAAAGCGTATTGTTAACGTGCAGAAGTGTGTGCGAACGCAGGATATCGAAGAGGTGGGAGACAAGACGCACGACACGTTCTTTGAAATGCTTGGAAACTGGTCGCTCGGGGACTACTTTAAAGAAGACGCCATAACGTGGAGTTATGAGTTTCTAATCTCTAAGGATGAAGGGCTCGGGCTTGATCCAAAACGTCTCTATATAACGTGCTTTGAAGGAGACGAAGATGCTCCGCGTGACATAGAGTCTTTTGAAATATGGAAAAAAGTCGGTATTCCTGAAAACAGAATTTACTTTTTTGGCAAAAAAGAAAATTGGTGGAGTCCGGGAGACAACGGGCCATGCGGTCCGGATAGCGAGATGTTTTACGACGTTACCGGAACACTCGGAGACATTGAAAAAGACGGGTTTATTGAAGCGGACAATAAACAGCAAATCGTTGAGATCTGGAATGACGTGTTTATGGAATATGAGAAGAAAGATGGAAAGGTTATCGGAAAACTCAAACAGCAAAATGTAGACACTGGTGCAGGACTCGAGCGACTCGCCATGGTAATGCAGGACACGGACAATGTTTTTGATACAGATCTCTTTCAGCCGCTTATGAAAACAATTTCTGAACACTCGCGCGCAAGTGATGTTCGGGCAGAGCGTATCGTGGCTGATCACATACGAACTGCGACATTTATTATTGCCGACGGCGTGACACCGTCTAATACTGATAGGGGATACATTCTTCGTCGTCTCATACGGAGAGCGGTTCGCTATGCCGATGTTCTTGGTATAGAGGCAGGAACTCTACCTGTTCTTGCGCGTACGGTAATTGGTCAATACAAGGATGTATATGGCAATTTTGAGCAACAGGAAGGAGTCATTGTGCGTGAAATCGAGGACGAAGAGCAGAAGTTTCGAAAAACTCTTGATCGCGGAATGAAAGAATTTAAAAAGATTGCACAAAATAATATATCAGGAGCCGACGCTTTTATTCTTTTCTCGACATACGGATTTCCTCTGGAATTAACTGTTGAACTAGCTCTAGAAAAAGGTATTTCGGTTGATGAAGAAGGTTTTCAGGCAGAGATGAAGAAACATCAGGAACAATCGCGTGCAGGAGGGGAACAGAAGTTTAAAGGAGGACTGGCCGACACAAGCGAGATGTCAGTGAAATACCACACAGCAACACACCTTCTTCATCAGGCACTTAGAGACGTACTCGGTAATCACGTTCAACAAAAGGGAAGCAATATAACTCCAGAACGACTTCGCTTCGATTTTTCATTTGATAGAAAGCTTTCTGACGAAGAGAGAAAACAGGTTGAAGACGCTGTAAATGAGAGGATTGAGGATTCTCTTTCCGTATCGTACGAGGATGTTCCACTTGAGGAAGCAAAAAATCGTGGAGCCATTGGTTTATTTGAAGAACAGTATGGTGACACTGTTCGGGTATATAAAATTGGTGACCCCTCAACAGGTTCGGGGCAAGTCTATAGTCTCGAGCTTTGCGGTGGTCCACACGTTAAGAACACTTCGGAGCTCGGACACTTTACAATAAAAAAAGAAGAAGCAGTCGCCGCCGGCACCCGCCGCATCAAAGCCGTACTTAAATAGTACAGTACCTTTCAAGGTTGTTTTGCGTTCACGTATAATAATTATATGAAATTGACAAAAACTGGAAAAGTTATTGTGGCTATAGCCCTTTTTGGATTATTCGTTTTATTTATGTCATTTGGTAGTGATGAGGTTGCAATAGAACTAGAATCCAACATACAACAAGAGACTCAGTCATAGGGGCAGAAAGAAGTGGTTTATAGAATTCTTGATGAAGAAAATATTTCTTACCTAAATTGTAAAAGAGTCGGTATAAGAATAGTTGTTCCTGATGACTCACTACAAACAGATGTTGATTATACTCTCGGAAGGATTGTGCAAAAATATAAAATCAATTGGGACGATGTTACTATTTGGGCGTATAAAGAGAGTGAAACCGATTTAGTAGGTCAAATCGGAAATACAATGGGTATGAAAAAATACTCAATTTGTAATTAAATTAAGTATCTAAGAATAATAGTGCCAGATACCTTTTATGATACAGAAATCAATAATGTTTTTTCTCATAAAAGTTCTTTAAGAAGACTGCTAATTCGCATATAATATAGAAATGGAATGGCCTTCGTTTTTTCGTGTTGGTAAATCGGGGCAGACGGTGCTTATCGTTGATATAAAAAGTGGTAGTGTTGGAGCGTCTATTGTCCAGATAAGTGAAGATCACAAACCGGTAATATTTGAATCTGCGCGCATGCCGATCTCATTTGGTGAACGGCTTGATTTCAAGCAGTTTACCTCGACGATGTTAGAAACCCTTGAGTCTGTTATTAAACACCTTCCTCAAGACAAAGTTAGAAGTGTTCACAATATACACTGCTTTTTCTCATCGCCCTGGTGTGTATCAGCCATAAAACAAATTAAAAAAGAAGGTGAAAAACCATTTACCGTTTCAAAAGAATATATTCAAGGTGTTGTGCGCTCTGAACAAGATCGTTTCAAAGAATTAGTGGAAAAACAGCGTAGTGCAGATGGAGAATCGGAGAGTATGCCTATAGAGCATACAGTAGTAGAGACTAGAATAAATGGATATCCTACAGATAATCCAGATGGGCATGAAACTAAAACTTTTTCAATGACTCTGGTGCTTGGTGTTGTATCAAAAAGTGTAAGCGACAAAGTATCGCGCATACTTTCACAATTGGTCGGTTCGCAAGAGGTTGAATATCACTCATTTATACTTGTAATGTTTACCACTGTACGTGAACTGTTTGATACACATGAACACTTTATGCTTGTAGACGTAGGAGGCGAGATCACTGACGTTGTACTTGTTCGAGAAGGAGTTCCTGTTGCACTCGACTCATTTCCAGTTGGACGAGATGTACTTATAAAAAAGACAGCAGTCGAAGCAAATGTAATTCCTGAAGAAATAGAAGGATCTTTAACGCATGAGTCAATTAAGGAAAAAACTGATATTTCTACCTACTCTGAGACTAATGAGTGGAGTGCAGGATTTCAGGAGACAGTATTGTCGTTTGGAAATAGAAATATTCTTCCACGAACCATATTCATTGCGGCGTCAAATGATGTAGGGCCATGGATTTCAAAATCGTTGTCAAATAATGAATTTTCAGACACCGATACACAAGAGCGGCAAAAAACTGCAATACTGCTTGGTGGCAACATGGCGCGCGAGCACTATGTGTGCGAGCGTGGTGTAGACTGTGATCTATTTCTGGCTCTAGAATCACTATTTATCGAGAAGCTGGATTCTTAAATAGGGTATGTGGTATAGTTTTGATATGAGACGAAGAACAGTGCAGGATATCGTTCCTCCAAAAAGGCGTATTGGACGTCGTTCTATCCCTACTCTTCAAAGTGAGCCGGAACCGCAAACAGAGTCACATGGAAGTGGAGGTACATGGGAAAAACCTCCGCGCCGTAGTCCGAAATTTGGATTGTGGATCATTGCATTTATTGCACTTATCAGCCTTGCATTTGCTATTTCATTTTTATTTTCTGGCGCAACCGTTACTGTCTTTCCAAAAAAACAGGATGTTCATATTGACGGAACTGCAATAGCTAAAAAAGATGCTCTTCCAGATGAACTTTCATATGAGGTAATGACTATTGAACATACAGGTTCAGGCACTGTTTCTTCTACCGGCGAAGAAGATATGGAAGAAAAAGCCTCTGGACGTATTGTTATCTACAATGAGTACAACAGCGCAAATCAAAGACTTATTAAGAATACTCGCTTTGAAACACCTGAGGGTCTTACATATCGAATACGCAGTTCTGTTGTAGTACCGGGTAGGACGTCAGACGGAGGGAAGATCGTTCCTGGGAGTATAGAGGTGACCGTGTATGCAGATGAGCCTGGAGAGAAGTACAACATAAGTCTTACCGACTTCACTATTCCTGGTTTTAAAGGAAGTCCACAATTTAATAAGTTTTATGCGCGGTCAAAAACAGCTATGACAGGAGGCCTCTTTGGAAAACGCCTTACCGTAGATTCTACAGTACTTAAAAACGAACAGGATCGTATACATGATGAGATAAAACAACAGATACAATCAGATGCACAAACACAAGTTCCTGATGGATTTTATTTATTTAATTCGGCGATTGCAACTGAGTTTGAATCATTACCGCGAGTGGACCATCGCGACACAGTAGAGGTAAGGGAAAAAGTGGTGTTGTACGGCATTCTCATAAGTAAGTCTGAATTTGCCCGACATATTGCAGTGAATACCGTCGCAGGATTTGACGGTGGAGACGTTCGACTCACTGATACAGATAACATAACAGTACGTTTTAGTGATGAGGAAAGGTTATGGGAACAGGAGGAAATATCACTTGATATAGTCGGAGCTACTACAGTTATATGGAATTATGATGCTGAAAAGCTTGCAGGTGATCTATCAGGGCGGTCAAAAGATGCACTAACTACAGTGCTTTCCGGATATCCAAGCATTGAACGGGCTGAAGCGGTAATTCGTCCGTTCTGGAAAGGATCATTCCCTGAAGATAGCGCTGAAGTAAAAATAGTGGAGGTTACTCAATAGTATTGACGAATGGGCCAATATTCTGGTAAGATTGTTTGGTTCCGTTCTATTGGATGGTAAATAATCAGGAAAAACAAGACGAAACGGTTAACGGCACTGTTGAAAAGGCATTGCCTAATACGCTGTTTGAGGTGAAGCTTGACACTGGCGAGACTATTTTGACATACCTCTCCGGTAAAATGCGCATTCATAGGATCAAAGTCCTTGTGGGAGATTCAGTATCTGTTTCTCTTGATCCATATGGAGGTAAAGGGAGAATAGTAAAGCGGCTCTAGTTTATTATAGACCGAACAAATTGAGTATCTTACTCTTTTTTATGTTTTTGTCTGATTGTAAGAGTTTTCATTCAGGCAAGCCTGAAAGTGATTGAGTTATGAAAGTTAAGGCATCAGTTAAGAAAATGTGTGCACAATGTAAGCTTGTCCGCAGGAGGGGCAGGTTGTATGTGCTTTGTACTAATCCTAGGCATAAACAACGACAAGGATAGCAATATAAATCATGAGAATTGCAGGAATAACAATACCAGAACACAAACGACTTGAGATTGGTCTCACTGCTGTATATGGTGTTGGTCGCTCACGAGCACTTGTTGCACTTGAAAAAGCAAAAATAAGTGTCGATAAGCGTCCAAAAGATTTATCTACTTCAGAGGAAAATTCTATCCGAAAACTTCTTGACGAATTTACGACAGAGGGTGATTTAAAAAGAGAGGTTGCAGGCAATGTTAAAAGACTAAAAGACATTAAGTCGTATCGCGGAATGCGACACTCGCGACATTTGCCCCTGCACGGGCAACGAACAAAGACAAATTCCCGCACGGTGAGAGGAAATGTAAGAAAAACTATGGGTTCCGGAAAACGTAAACTTGAAAAGAAATAAACATGGGTAAGAAACGTATTGTTAAGAAGGCGGGAGGGAGCGTTGATGCCGGCAGGAAGAGCCGATCACTGTCTCGCGTGCCCAAGAAAAAACTTGAATCCGGAATTCTTCATGTTAAAGCTACGTACAACAATACCGGAGTACTTTTGACTGACAAAAGCGGAAACGCAGTCATGTCTTCATCAAGTGGAGCTTTAGGTTTTAAAGGAGCAAAAAAGGGAACGCCTTTTGCTGCGGCAAAAGTTGGTGAGCTTATAGGAGAGAAGGCTTCTATGATGGGCGTTAAAGACGTTAATGTTGTTATTAAAGGAGTTGGAGCAGGGCGAGAATCGTCTATTAGAGCTTTTGCAACTAAAGGAGTCCAAATTTCATCCATTAAAGATATTACTCCTGTTCCGCATAATGGTCCTCGTCCTCCTAAGCCACGAAGAGTTTAAAAAATATTATGAAAGTTGGTCCAAGATATAAAATTTGTAAGAGGCTCGGTAATAGTGTGTTTGATAAATGTCAAACACAGAAGTTTACATTATCAGAGTCACGTTCTAAGCAGACTATGGGAAAAGGCAAAAGGCGACGTCCTTTGTCTGATTTTGGGCGACAACTTTTAGAAAAACAGCGATTGCGATATACGTACGGAATTACCGAGCGGCAGCTTTCACGATATGTTGAAGAGTCTACATCAAAAACTGAAACAAACCCGGGAATAACACTTTTGAAAAAACTGGAACTTAGACTTGATAACGTTATGTATAGGTCAGGACTTGCTAGTACTAGGCGTTTGGCACGACAAATTGTCTCACACGGACATATTACAGTAAATGGCAAAAGGGTAACTGTTCCTTCATATAAAGTTAAGTCAGGAGACACATTTGAAATACGTGAAAAAAGTAAATCAAGTGCATTGTTTGGAGATCTTTCAGAACGTCTTAAGGATTATAGTATGCCGTCGTGGATAGCGTTTGATGCTAAGACAGCAAAAGGTACCATATCGCGTGATCCTGAGTACACTGCATCTGATGTTGCCGTTGACCTTGGTCAAGTTTTGGAATTTTACAGTAGATAATTTATTAGTATTCGTGCATTAGCACGTGCGTTTATATCAATCATATGGAATACAATGTAGCACCACCATCAAAGCCTCGAATCGTCTCAGAAGAAGACGAAAGCGGAACATATGAGATCGATAGTCTATACCCAGGATATGGGCATACTCTGGGAAATTCGCTTAGGCGAATTATACTATCGTCACTGCCGGGAGCGGCAATTACGTCTGTTAAGATTGAAGGCGTTCCTCACGAATTTTCTACAATTGCGGGAATTAAAGAAGACGTAGTAACAATTCTTCTTAATTTAAAAAAGGTACGCATTTCCATGCTTACCGATGATCCGCAGACGCTCACACTTAACATAAAAGGGCCAAAGACTGTAACAGCGTCTGATTTAGAAGTTCCTGGACAAGCTACAGTACTAAATCCAGATCAGCACATAGCTGAAGTTACTGATAAGAATGCGTCTTTATCGGTAGAGCTCACTCTTGAAAAAGGTCTTGGATATGTATCAAAAGAAGTGCTTCAGCAAGAAAAAGTTGACGTTGGAACAATTGCACTTGATGCCACATTTACTCCGATACGTCGCGTGAACTACGAGGTTGAAAATATGCGCGTAGGAGACAGGACTGACTTTAACCGTCTGCGAATCTTCATTGAAACTGACGGTACACTTACACCAAAAGAGGCACTTGAGCGTTCAATAGAAATAATGATTAACCAACTTAAATCTATCGTTGGCTTTAAAGAAGAAGAGGTTGAGCTTGCAGAAGAGGTGAAAGAAGAGGAAGCCGAAGACGACAAAGAGATTGTTGATACAGATTTCCTAAAAACCAGAATTGAATCTCTTGATCTTTCTGCTAGGACAGTAAATGCGTTAGCAAATGCAAATATACGCACTATCGGAGGTCTAGCTAGGAAAAAAGAAGAAGACGTACTAGGTATTGAAGGTATGGGACAAAAAGGACTTCAGGAGATTAAACGCCTACTTTCAAACTACGGTATTACTCTTAAATAAATCATGAAACACCACAGTACAGGACGAATATTCGGTAGGGTACGAAAGCAGAGAACAGCACTCTTGCGTCACCTTGCTCGTTCTCTTATTCTGCATGAAAAGATAAACACTACTGAAGCAAAGGCAAAAGAGCTTCGTCCGTTTGTTGAAAAGTTAGTAACACATGGTAAAAAAGATTCAATAGCCGCTAGGCGCACAGTGTCTACGCGACTTGGGAATGCCCCAACGGAAACAAAAAAACTTTTTGACACTGTTGTTCCTCGTTATAAAGACAGAGCTGGAGGATATATTCGTATAACAAAACTTTCGCCACGGCGCGGAGATGCAAGCCCGATGGCTCAAATTGAATTTGTATGAATACTTCACACACTATAGATGCTGCGGAAAAGAGTATGGGAAGAGTTGCAAGCGAAGCAGCCAAATTTCTCATAGGTAAACACGACACCTCTTTTGCGAGGAATGTAGCTCCAAACGTTAAGGTTACTATTACAAATGCATCAAAAGTTAATCTTACTGAAAAAAAGAGAACAGAAAGGAGTCATGAGCGGTACACAGGATACCCAGGAGGCCTTCGAACAGAAACTCTTGAAGAGGTTATTGAAAAGAAAGGGTATGAAGAGCTGTTTCGTCACGCAGTTTATGGAATGTTACCGGCAAACAGACTAAGAAGTCACATGATGAATAATCTTACAATTGTAGAGTAATATGGCAGTTAAAAACGAAAAGTACATAGAATCAATTGGACGTCGCAAAGAAGCGATAGCTAGAGTTCGTATGTTTAAATCAGGGCGCCAGTCTTTTACTGTAAATGAAAAAAGCCTTGATGAATACTTTCCAACAAATGAGCTTAAGAATACTGCACAAGAACCGCTCGCACATGCAAAGTCTCTTGGGCCTTTCAAAGTTGTAGCTAAAGTTAAAGGAGGAGGTTTGGTTGCACAGGCTGAAGCAATTAGGCTTGGTATATCACGCTCATTAATATTATTTGACGGAGAAATCAGAAAAGAACTCAAACCGCACGGCTTTCTGAAAAGAGACCCTAGAGTAAAAGAGAGGAAGAAGTTCGGACTCAAAGGAGCAAGACGCGCTCCTCAGTGGTCTAAGCGTTAACAAATATTGACATAGCTAGTAATGCAAGGTATAGTAATTCCGTGCTAATTACAGTGCCTATGGAAAAAAGAAAGAAGGCTACACAGAACGAAGAATATGAGTTTTCTCCCGAAGATGAAATCGAGGCAGAAAACCGAGACCTAGAAAAGGTAAAAAATCTACGAGCCGAACTCAAAGAGTGCACCAAAGAGAAGCAGGAATACCTTACCGGGTGGCAAAGAGCCAAGGCCGATTTTGTAAATGCGCGAAAGGCTGATGAACAGAAAAATGCCGATATAAAAAGATGTACTCAAGAAGAGGTTATACAAGAATTCTTACCAGTACTAGACAGCTTTGACCTTGCGCGTGGGAACAAAAAAGCTTGGGATAAAATTGACTCAACATGGAGAGAAGGTATTGAGCAAATACATACACAGCTTCTATCTATACTTCGAGACCGTGGAGTTGAAGTAATAGATCAGGATAGTGTACAATTTGATCCGCAGAAACATGATTCGATTGAGTCTGTGTCTACAGTAAAAAAAGAAGACAGCGGGATTGTAGCTTCTATAATACAGAAAGGGTATGAAATGAACGGTAGGGCACTGCGAGCGGCAAAAGTTTCTGTTTATTTATACAAAGAATAAATATCAAATTAATACAATATGGCAAAAATTTTAGGAATTGATCTTGGTACCACAAACTCTGCAGTAGCAGCTATTGCAGGTGGTGAGCCAAAAATAATCGAAAGTGAAGAGGGTGCACGCACCACTCCTTCTGTTGTCGCACTCTCAAAAACAGGAGAGAGGCTTGCGGGGCTCATTGCTAGGCGCCAAGCAGTAACAAATCCAAAAAATACTGTCCACGGTATAAAACGATTTATAGGACATAGATTTGAAGATAAGGAGGTACAGCGTGATAAAGAGTTAGTGTCTTATGATGTTAAGAAGGCTGAGAGCGGTGGAGTTTTAATTTCAATGGGTGAGAAAGACTATCGTCCTGAAGAAGTTTCCGCAATGATTCTTCAAAAGTTAAAACAAGACGCTGAAACAAAACTTGGTGAAAAAATCACAGAAGCGGTAGTTACTGTCCCTGCATATTTCGACGATTCACAGCGAAAGGCAACAAAAGATGCTGGAAAAATTGCTGGCCTTGATGTTAAACGAATTATAAATGAACCAACGGCGGCGGCACTTGCATACGGATTTGATAAGAAAAAAGATGAGAAGATTGTAGTATTTGACTTTGGTGGTGGTACATTTGACGTGTCTGTACTTGAAGTTGGTGACGACGTAATTGAAGTTAAATCAACTGACGGAGATAGCCACATGGGTGGCCGTGATATTGACCAAAAAATTATTGGATGGATAGCGGAAGAATTTAAAAAAGAAAGCGGCATTGACGTAGGAAAAGACCCGCTTGCACTTCAGCGTCTTGATGAGGCGGCAGAAAAAGCAAAGCTTGAGCTCTCAACCACAACAGAAACTGAAATTAATATTCCGTTTGTTACTTCAGATGCTTCAGGTCCAAAACACCTCATGCTTAAGATGACGAGGGCAAAACTCGAAGAATTGGCCGAAGAGTTTGTTAGCCGTGCAGTTGAAATTACCAAGAGAGCTGTTGAAACTTCACCATTTGAGACAAGTGATATTGATGAAATCATTTTAGTTGGAGGACAGACGAGAATGCCTGCAATTATAAATTCTGTAAAAGAGCTTTTTGGCAAGGAGCCAAACAAATCAATCAATCCAGACGAGGTTGTTGCAATGGGTGCGGCAATTCAGGCAGGTATTCTACAAGGAGACGTGAAAGACGTACTTCTGCTTGACGTAATTCCGCTATCGCTAGGGCTTGAAACACTTGGAAATGTTTCTACAAAATTAATTGAACGAAATACAACCGTACCGACTTCTAAATCTCAAACATTTTCAACGGCCGCTGACAACCAAACATCAGTTGAAATACACGTAGTCCAAGGTGAACGTTCAATGGCCGCAGATAACAAAAGTCTCGGGCGATTTATTCTAGACGGTATTGCACCTGCACCTAGAGGACTTCCTCAAGTTGAGGTATCTTTCGACGTAGACGCAAATGGAATTCTAAATGTTGCCGCAAAAGACAAAAAGACCGGAAAAGAGCAGTCGATTAGAATAGAAGCGGCGTCGAGTCTTTCTGATGAGGATATTGATAAGATGAAAAAAGATGCTGAATCTCACGCAGAAGAAGATACTAAAAAGCGAGAAGAGGCAGAGGTGAGAAATCTTTCCGAACAGGTTATGTATACTGCAGAAAAAGCACTTAAAGATAATGAAGATAAAATCTCTGACGATGTAAAGAAAGAGGTAACTGAAAAAGTACAGGAGCTCAAGAAAGCAAAAGAAGAAGGAAATACTGAAAGCATGAAAAGTGCCACAGAAACTCTTTCACAGGCAATGCAGAAAATAGGAGAAGCTGTTGCTAAAGATAGTCAAGAAAAAGAACAGGGTCAGAGTGACGTAAAACAAGAGGACAATATACGTGACGCTCAAGTTGAAGAAGATACGAAAGAAAACGGCACAAACGAAGACAAATAAGTCTGTGCTATAATAGCGCTCTCATATGGCAAAAGATTACTACAATATACTTGGTGTTGACAAAAAGGCTTCGAAGGATGACATAAAGCAGGCATTTAGAAAGCTTGCGCATAAGTATCATCCGGATAAAGCAAACGGTGATGAAGCAAAGTTTAAAGAGGCGAGTGAAGCATACGCTGTGCTTTCTGATGAAAAGAAGCGTGCAGAATATGACTCATACGGCAGAGTGTTTGGGGATTCTTCTCAAGGATTTGGAGGTTTTGATTTTTCAGGTTTTCAAGGTCAGGGCTTTCAAGATTTTGACTTTGGAGACATATTTGGAGACTTAGGTGACATTTTTGGCGGAGGAAGAGCCCACACTAAAAGAGGGCGGGACATATCTATTGATCTTGAGATTCAGTTTCGTGATTCTGTATTTGGTACAGACCGCAAAATGCTTGTAACAAAGACTTCACATTGTGATACATGCACCGGAACAGGAGCAAAAAAAGGCACTGAATTTGAAACATGCAAAACGTGCAATGGAAATGGAAAGATACACGAAACCAGAAGCTCTTTTATTGGTACATTCTCTAGTGTAAAAGCATGCGGTGCTTGTATTGGTACCGGAAAAGTTCCAAAAGAAAAATGTGGTACCTGTCGCGGCCAAGGAGTTCTCAGGCAAGAAGAAGAGATTTCGGTGTCCATTCCTGCGGGTATAAACAATGGAGAGATGATCCGTCTCTCAGGTGCTGGAGAGGCAATACAAGGCGGGGTTCCAGGCGATTTATATGTAAAAGTACATGTTCATACTGACCCAACTTTCCGTAAAGAAGGAGACAACTTGGTTATGGACTTAAACGTTAAGCTTACTGATGCAATTCTGGGAAGTACGTACACTATTTCAACATTTGATGGAGACATTAATGTCAAGGTTCCGGCAGGAATTTCTTTTGGCGAACTTCTCCGGGTGCGAGGAAAAGGAGTTGTTGTTGGAAAGGGTAAACGAGGTGATCTCTTGATTCGATTGACTATAAAACTACCTCAACATGTATCTCGTAAAGCAAAAAAAGCAATAGAAGAATTGCGAGAAGAGGGGATTTAAAAACTCGCCCTGCGTCATAAATAGTTATATAGTTTATAGGTAAAATGCTTACAAGCACTACAGTTGGCTTTGTTGGTTCTGCCTTTGATTATGCCACATCGTTCTCCGTGGACTTTTTTATTATCCTTGCACTTTTTGCATTATTGGTTGGATACAGTTTTCGATATGGAAAAGCACGAATTATTTCTCTCATACTTTCGCTATACTTAGCGCTTCTTATTTTTATACATTTTCCGTATGGAGAAATCATTCAAAATACAGTAAAAGGGCAGTTGTCTTTATTTGCGGTTAATTCCGTTATCTTTTTTATTATTTTGATTGTTTCCTATATAGTATTGAATCGACTAATTAGAGTGGAGTTTTCGTCGCGAGATACGCGCAGGTGGTCTGACACAATACTTTTGAGTGCATTTGCGACGGTACTTCTTTTAGCATTTTCATATCATGTACTTCCAATAGTAAGCATTCATGATTTTGAACCGCGTGTTGATCTCCTTTTTGAGAGAGCAGAATATTTCTTCTGGTGGCTTCTTATCCCACTCGCAGGCCTTCTTTTCACAGTAAGGAGGTAATATGAACTTGTAAAATATCTAAATTTGTTTTATAGTTGCGCAAGATGTTAACCTAAACGAAAGGAGTTTGGGCAATGAGTGTACATGCTCACGAGACTAGTCAAATGTCCAAGCACGATTTCGCTTGGGTACCTCACTACGAGAATGATCCGTGGCCTTACAAGCTCGTCTGGCCGATTATGGAAGCGATGGTCTGGTGGGTTCTGTTCAAAAAACTGATTTTGCATAGAAAACTTGCTGTGCACAATCTATTTTTTGATGGTTTGGCAACTGAATGTCGGAAAATCCGGGAAGGAGCCGCGCGGTGGCCTGCCATGGATATCATCTACAACTTCAGGAAAAAGCAGTTGGGGTGGAATCCGTTCAAATGGCCTGGGATTATCCTTGATAACTTCTGGATTCACATGCGGAATGCGCAAGCGGTTCGAAACCGTTTCAAACGCACTCGGTATGACCTCGAAAGGTCATGCTACTTGCTGAAGAATCTTGGTAGACCAATCAGGATTCTTTCTCTCGCATGCGGTTCTGCTCAAGCGGTCGCTGAGACTGTAGCTCTTCTCTCTACTGAAGGGTATCAGTTTGAAGTTTTATTGATTGACTATGAGGAAGGAGCTCTCAAAAAAGCTTCAGAGATCGCGGAGAAATACAGGATAGGAGACTGTTTTACATACAAGCGTGGAGTTGTACAGCGGTTTCCAAAATATCTCGACGGATTTAAACCTGATATCGTGGAGATGGTCGGATTCTTCGATTATCTCAATGATAAACAGGCGGTCGAGGTAGTGGAACTTGTTCACGAGATGTTGCCACAAAAAGGCACTTTCATCACGTGCCATATCCATCCGAATCCGGAGCAGGACTTTCTTACCAATGTCATCGGATGGGATTCAAACATGCTGTATCGCAGTGTGGACGAATTTGCAAATCTCGTTGACTCTGGCGGCTTTGACAAGGTGCAAGTGGTGATCGAGCCACTAGGGATCCACAGTGTTCTTGTTGCGACGAAGACCTAGCGTCCGGGGACTGCTATAATAACGTTACAGTTGTTATAGCGCCCGGACGTTTTTGTTTTGTATATGAGTTTTTTTGCTCTTTCGGCACTTGTTAATGCCGCTACAAGTCTCATACTGGGTCTCGCGGTTTTGCGCCGCGATATTACCAATAGAGTAAATGTTCTCTTTGCGTTTTTTGCATTTGCAATAACGGCATGGAGTTTGGCATATTTTTTCTGGCAAATTTCAGTTACAGCGGAAGATGCCCTTAGATGGGTTCAGCTCTTAATGGCTGCAGCTATATTTATTCCAGCTTTTTATTTCCACTTTGTCGCAGCATTTCTTGATATTGACCGCAGAAAATGGCTTATAGTTGCATTTGCCTATATATTTTCTATTGGCTTTTTGCTCATAAACTTTACTCCACTTTTTATACAAGAAGTTGTTCCAAAGGCTGGTTTCTTATTCTGGCCAGAACCCGGACATTTCTATATCTATTTCTTGGCAATATGGTTTTTCTACGTTGTGTATGCTCTATACTTCCTTTCCAAAAAAGCATTTTCCGGCACTCGCACTGAAATGCAGATTCAGGCACGGTATGTTTTAATTGGAACACTAATAGGATATATAGGAGGTAGTACTAACTACCTTTTGTGGTACGACGTTCCTATTGCACCGTATGGAAATATCCTTGTCACTGCTTACGTTATTATGGTCGCGTATGCAATATTGAAGCATCATCTATTCAGTCTCAAGGTTATAGCCACGGAGCTTTTGATATTTGCATTATGGATATTTATTTTTGTACAAACAGCTCTTGCCGACACACTTGAGGAACAGATTATTAACGGAGGACTACTTTTCATAACACTAGTTGTAGGTGTTCTTTTGGTTCGTAGTGTGCGAAGGGAAGTTGCAACGCGTAAAGAAATTGAACACTTGGCGCAGAATCTTAAATCTGCAAATGAGCGGCTTAAGGAACTTGACCAGTTGAAATCTGAGTTTGTTTCGATTGCCTCGCATCAGCTTCGAAGTCCACTGACAGCTATTAAAGGATACGCATCTATGGTTCTAGAGGGTTCTTACGGCACGCTTCCGTCTGGGACGAAAGATGCGATATCTAAAATTTTTGAGTCAAGCAAGCTCATGACCTCTTCTGTTGAGGATTTCTTGAATGTCTCACGAATTGAACAGGGGAGAATGAAGTATGAATTTTCTCAAGTCGACATATCAGATATTGCAAAAACTTCAGTCGACGACTTAAAGTCTGTTGCAAGTCAAAAAGACCTTACGCTCTCTTTCAACAAAGACGTCGGTAAATACGTAACTAGCGTCGACCTTGGAAAGATGAAACAGATATTCACAAACCTCATCGACAATGCAATCAAGTACACTAAAGAAGGAACGGTTTCTGTTAACCTTTCACGGGATGGAAAAAAGATTACAGCAACTATTAAAGACACCGGTGTTGGAATATCAAAAGAAGTGCTTCCAAAACTGTTTGATAAATTTGTACGAGCCAGAAATGCAAATAAAGTAAACGTATCTGGTACAGGTCTTGGGCTATATGTAGCTAAAGAGCTTGTCGAGGCGCACCATGGCCGTATTTGGGCTGAATCGGAGGGCGAAGGCAAAGGGACAACCTTCTTTATTGAAATCCCTGTTCGGTAGCTTTTATTAAGCCTTATTTTCTGGTATATTTTGGTGGATGACAGACAAAAAACGCTTACTTTCAGGAGTAAAACCAACCGGTAGGCCACATATTGGAAACTATCTTGGGGCCATGAAACAGTTCGTGAATCTGGAAGATTCTCACGAGAGTTTTTTTATGATAGCTAACTATCACGCGCTCACCACACTACATAACAGTGATGAACTTAAAGAAAACACTATTGATGTTGCCCTTGATTACCTTGCTATAGGACTTGATCCGGAAAAGTCTGTGATATTCATGCAATCTCAAGTACCGGAACACACCGAACTTGCTTGGATTTTTAACTGTATTACAACAATGCCATATCTTATGCGCGCTCATGCGTTTAAAGATGCGGAGGCGAAAAACAAAGAAGTTTCTGTTGGAACTTTTGACTATCCTATGCTTATGGCAACCGATATTCTTATCTACGACCCAGACATTGTTCCAGTTGGACAGGACCAAAAACAACATGTCGAGTTTGCCCGCGACACAGCCTCAAAATTTAATAGAATTTTTGGAGAGACATTTAAACTTCCAGAAGTGCAGATTCAAGAGGAGGTTGCTGTTGTTCCCGGAATAGATGGGCAAAAAATGAGCAAGAGCTATAACAACACTATTTCTCTTTTTGCATCCGACGACGAGCTTAGAAGTTCAGTTATGAATATTGTCACTGACTCAAAGGGGGAAGGAGAGTCTAAAGATCCAGAAACCTCAAACCTATTTACGCTTCACAAACACTTTAGCGGCGACAAACTTCAAGACCTTGAAAAAAGGTACAGAGATGGAAGTATTGGATATAAAGAGTCAAAAGAAATTCTCTATGAGGATATAAAATCTATTGTCGCACCTTTAAGAGAGAGGAGAGAAAATCTAAAAAATGATATTGGCAGTGTGCACTCTATACTTAAAAACGGAGGCGAGAAAGCTCGAGAGTATGCAAGTAAAAAAATGGATGAGGTGCGAAAGAAGGTGGGCGTTTCTTTAGAATAATATGCGTACTTACATAAAAGACCTTAAAGGTCATGTTGGAAAAAATATAAATATTGCCGGTTGGGTGGATGTTCGTCGTGACCACGGAAAACTTATATTTGTAGATATTCGTGATGTTACAGGAAAAGTTCAAACAGTTGTACATCCAGATCAAAGTGAAGCACACGCACAAGCAGAAAAGATACGTCCAGAATGGGTTGTAGAAATTTCAGGAAAGGTGAATAAGCGGCCAGATAAGATGGTTAATCCCGACCACCCACTTGGAGATATTGAGATTTCAATAGAAAAGATAACTGTAATTTCCGCAGCGGCAGAGCTGCCTTTTGATCTTCAAGAAAAGCTCAATATTGATACATATCTAGACCATCTACCACTTACACTCCGCACTCCCCGAGCAAAAGCAATTTTTACAGTTGAATCAAAAATCGTACAAGCTTACAGGGAATTCCTAGTGGGTGAAGGCTTTACTGAATTTCAATCTCCAAAAATAGTTGGTGGGGACGCTGAAGGAGGTGCGGGAGTTTTTCGAGTTAATTATATAGATGATCATGACGCGTACTTAGCTACGAGCCCACAACTATACAAACAAATTATGGTAGGGGCATTTGAAAAAGTGTTTGCTATTGGAAACGTTTTTAGGGCAGAAAAACATCATACAACCAGACACCTGCTTGAATATACAAGCTTAGATTTTGAAATGGGATTTATAAAAAACCATTTAGATGTAATGAATGTGGTAACTAAGTTAATGCATTATACGAATGATTTCCTACAGAAAAACTGTGTAGATGAGTTTAAATTATTAGATGCAGAATTTGCAAAAATTCCTGAAGAAATTCCTTATATGAAGTTGAGAGAAGCTCAAGAGTTAATAAAGAAGGAAACAGGGGAAGATTGTACAAAAGAGAAAGATTTAACTCCAGAGCACGAAAGATGGTTGTCAGCTTACGCATTAAAAAAGTTTGATTCTGATTTTATTTTTATAACCCATTTCCCAATAGAAAAAACAGCATTTTACGCATACGAAGATGAAAATGACCCTGGTTATACAAACTATTTTGACCTCTTATTTAGAGGAGTTGAATTAAATAGTGGAGGACAAAGAGTGCATGATTATGAAACTTTGATGAAAAGAATGGAACAAAAAGGATTGGATCCTGAAAAATTTTCTTTTTACTTACAAGCATTTAAATATGGAATGCCTCCACACGGTGGAATAGGTATGGGACTGGAAAGAATGACTGCAAGATTTCTAAACCTCTCAAACGTTAAAGAAGCCACACTTTTCCCGAGAGAAATTAACAGAATCGACAAACTTCTTTCTACATAATGAAGTACACATTTGAAAAAAGGGAGAATAAAGATACTGTTCAAGTTGCCTTGGCTTCCAGAAAGAAGACTCGTCTTATTGAACGAGACGGAAAACTTATTATTGAGCTTGGAGTAGGAAATGTAAAAGAAGTAACTGGGCGAAAACTTGTCGTACTTGCGCGATTAATCATAAAAGTCGCAAAAGAGAATAATGTACGTCGAATTGCTATAACTCTTTCAGATTTTTCTTTTCCAAAAATAAAAAAACTTGATGATACAGAGCTATGCTCTATCCTTGCTCAAAATTTTGAGATGGCAAACTTTGAATTTAACCGATTTAAGAAAGAACCAAAAGAAGGATGGCGAGAGGTTGAAGAAATTATAGCGGTAGGTGCATCGCGTGACTGCCAAAAAGGATTCAAAAAAGGACAAATTATCGGAGATGGAATAAATCGTTGTCGCGAACTTGCGAATACTCCAGGGGGAGAAATGACTCCAACACTCTTAGCAAAAGAGGCAGAGAGTGCCGCAAAAGGAACCGAGGTGTCTGTTTTGGTATTTTCAAAAAAGAAACTTGAGGAGCTTAAAATGGGAGCCATTCTCGGAGTGTCCAAAGGGTCTGTTGAAGAACCAAAATTTATTGTACTTGAGTATTGGGGTGCAAAGAATAAAAAAGACCCTATAGTACTGGTTGGAAAAGGAGTGACATTTGATACCGGCGGTCTTAATTTGAAGCCCAGCGATAGCATCCTTGGCATGCATCTTGATATGTCAGGTGGAGCAGCAGTAATACACTCTGTAATACTTGCAGCAAAACTAGGGCTTAAGAAAAATGTTGTGGGTCTTGTTCCGGCAGTTGAAAACATGCCATCCGGATCGAGCTATCGTCCGGGAGACATACTTAAATCTATGTCAGGAAAAAGTATAGAGATAATTGATACAGACGCAGAAGGGCGTGTTATTCTGGCTGACGCACTTACATACGCTAAAAAATACAAGCCGAGACTTGTTGTAGATGTGGCTACACTTACAGGTGCCTCTCTTGTTGCTCTTGGTCAGCACGCTTCAGCTTTTCTTACAACAGAATCAGATCTTCAAGTTCTGTTTGATAAACTAGGAGAAGAAAGTGGAGACTACATGTGGCCACTACCTCTTTGGAGTGAATACGAAGAATACACCAAGGGAGTTTTTGCAGATGTAGCAAACATACCTGCGACAGGTAATACTCGTTATGGAGGCGCTATAAACGGAGGAGCATTTCTATATCAATTTGCCAAAGATTATACCTGGGCGCACATAGATATGGCGCCTCGCATGACTACAATACCAAGTGATAACCTTGCTAAAGGAGCCGCAGGAGCCCCTGTTCGTTTTCTTACCAAACTAGTGGAGAAATACTAAGAATGACTGATTTTCAAGTCAAAACTCCCGCATTTGAAGGACCTCTTGACCTACTTTTAACATTGATTGAAAAGCGAAAATTGTTTATTAATGACATTTCGCTTGCTTCTGTTACGGACGATTATGTGGCACATATGAACAGTGCACCAAAGTTTTCAATAGCACGAACTGCAGATTTTGTTCTTATTGCGGCAACTCTTCTTCTTATAAAGTCGAAGTCCTTATTACCTCAGCTGAACCTATCCGAAGAAGAGGAGGATAGTATAGAAGACCTTGAAATTCGTTTGAAGTTGTACAAGCGCATGAGGTCTCTAGGTGTAGAAATTAAAAACCGATTTGGAAAAACAATACTATTTTCACGAGAATCAACCAGACACCACAGTCCCGTTTTCTCACCAGATAAGAATCTTGCCATTGCATCAATCAAGAAAGGTATTGACGAGACTTTGTCACATTTGCCAAAACAAGAGCTGGCTCAAAAAACAGTTGTAAAAAAGGTAATGAATTTAGAAGAAGTAATTGACGAGCTTGCCGGCCGAATAGCCGAAGGTCTTCGGGTATCCTTTAAGGAATTTTCTAAACTCGACAAAGGCAAGAGAACAGAGGTTATTGTTAGTTTTCTTGCCATGCTTGAGCTTGTAAAACGAGATATTATCTCTGTAACACAGGAAAAATCATTCTCAGATATTGTAATGGAAACTGATTCAGTTAAAACACCTAAATATAGCTAATATGACACTTGAAGCAAAAATTGAAGCGCTTTTATTTTTTAAAGGAGAACCAGTTACCGTAATTGATCTATCTAGAATACTTGATACTTCTGAAGAATCGGTAAAACAAGCCCTATCTAAACTGGAACAAGTATTTGAAAATCGTGGAGTAGCACTTATGCAAAAAGGAGGCTTGGTAGAGCTCCGTACGGCACCTCAAGCTAGTAAACTTATTGAAGCGATGCAGAAGGAAGAGCTTACTAAAGACCTTGGAAAAGCAGGTACAGAAACACTTGCTATCGTTCTTTACAAGGGGCCAATTGCACGATCTGAAATTGAGTATATACGCGGAGTAAATTCGCAATTTATATTACGAAATTTAATGATCCGAGGTATGATCGAGCGGGTGCATAATCCAAAAGATAAACGAGCCTTTATTTATAAACCAACCTTTGAACTCCTTTCATTTCTTGGTATAAAAAAGGTTGAGGAGTTGCCTGAATTTAACCATGTTCAGAAAGAAATAGAATCGTTTGTAAATACAACAGACAATAATGAACGAGATACACAACAATAACGACGAAACTGTAGCGCCAGAAGACGGCATGCAGACACAAAAAAGTACAACGCATAAACTCATTGGAGGTGTGGTAGTTGTCCTTGGACTTATTGGAATATTTATCTTGGCAGACTGGATTGGTATAAAATCGCCACAAATAGCTTCTGAAACTCCTAAAGACACCTCGGTTCCATTTGTAAATCCTTTTTCAGATCTTTCACTTGAAGCAAAAGCTGCATATGTTTTTGACGTACGTGAACAAAAAGTTCTTTTTGCACACAATGAAGAAGTGCAGTTGCCACTAGCTTCACTCACAAAGCTTATGGCGGCGCTAGTTGTACATACATCTCTCGACCAGAAAACAATCGTTAGTATTGACGCACATGCCATAGCAAAGGAAGGTGACAGTGGTTTCTCGATTGGAGAAAAGTGGCTTGTAACAGACCTGATAGATTTTGCACTGATCGAGTCGTCGAATGACGCAATAAACGCTCTTGCAAGTGTTGCTTCCTTTAAGCTTGTAGGAACAGATGACCCACGGTTACAAGAGAACGCATTTATACAGGAAATGAATAGAACAGCCAATAATGTTGGTCTCACACAAACATATTTTGTAAATGAAACAGGGCTTGATAATGGAGTGTATTTAAGTGGAGGGTATGGGTCAGCAAGAGATATGGCTCAACTTTTTGAATATATTCTTTTAGAGGCCCCTAATGTTGTTGCCGCCACACGGTATTCAGAACTTGACATTAGGTCATTTAGCTCCGTATATACGGCACATAATACAAATAACAGCATCGGATCTATTCCAGGACTTATTGCTTCAAAAACCGGATTTACCGATCTTGCAGGAGGCAACCTAATCATTGCATTTGATGCAGGAATTGGTCATCCGATTATTGTATCTGTCCTAGGTGCCACACGCGAAAGCAGGTTTACTGACGTTCATAAGCTTGCGGATTCAGCTTTTTCCTATATAAACCGCTGATATCGTATTTTGATGAGCAGGGCAAGAGCGGTATAATCATGGAGAAATCCTATGGTTATCGATTTTGTAAAGGTAGTTACCCCCGCAGCTTTGGCGTTTTTTGTCGGCATCATGCTTACACCGGTTCTTACGCACTACTTGTATAAGTACCGTGTATGGAAAAAAAAGCCTGGTAAGGTGGATATGGACGGCAAGGAGACTCCTATTTTCAACAAGCTACATGAAAATAAGGAGGTTGGTACGCCGCGAATGGGAGGTATTATAATTTGGTTTTCGGCACTTGTTACAATACTTGGTGTATTTTTGATTTCAAAATTCTTTCCATTTGAAATTACACAAAAACTTGATTTTTTAAGCCGTGACCAGACATGGCTTCCTCTTTTTGCACTAGTTGCGGGATCACTCGTAGGACTCCTTGATGATTTCTTAGAAGTTACCGGAAAAGGGAAGTACCTTGCCGGAGGGCTTTCTCTTAAAAAGAGACTTCTTATTGTAGGAACGATTTCACTTTTTATTGCATGGTGGTTTTATGAAAAACTTGAAATTGCAAGCATTGGAATTCCATTCTTAGGAGATATAAATATCGGTATATTTTTTATTCCTTTTTTCATTTTGGTAACTTTGGCACTTTATGCAGGCGGAATTATAGACGGCATTGATGGACTTTCGGGTGGAGTATTTGTAGCAATGTTTGCCGCATATGGTGGAATTGCATTTTATCAGGACCAAATAAATCTGGCAGCATTTGCCGCAACTGTAGTTGGAGCCATATTGGCATTTTTGTGGTACAACATTCCACCTGCCCGTTTCTATATGTCAGAAACCGGAACAATGGGCCTTACAATATCCCTTGCGGTTATTGCTTTTATGACAGACTCCCTTGGGGGAGGACACGGAGTATTTGTATTACCAATAATTGCATTTCCACTTGTGATAGCAGTTGGTTCGGTAATTATCCAGGTACTATCAAAAAAATTCAGAAAAGGTAAGAAGGTATTTATTGTTGCTCCAATACATCACCATTTCGAAGCAATAGGGTGGCCAAGCTATAAGGTTGCGATGCGTTTTTGGGTTATAGGGCTTATTTCCGCTCTTATAGGGCTTATTGTTGGTCTCATTGGATAATACAATGAAGAAAATTGATAGACCGCTCTTGATAACCGTTGCAACACTAATAGTTGTTGGATTTTTTATATTCACCTCTGCTTCACTTGGACTCCTTGCGCGAGAGGGGGCACACTTCTCGTCCGTTGCACTGAGTCAGATTGTATTTGGTATAGGACTCGGAACCGTTGCCCTTCTTATTACTTCAACTATTCATTATCGTTTTTGGCGAAAATATGCAATATACTTTTTTCTATTTTCAATTGCAGCAACGCTTCTCGTATTTGTGCCAGGCCTTGGTTTCTCGTATGGTGGAGCGACTAGATGGGTTGATTTGGGAATTATCACGTTTCAGCCTGCAGAGCTTTTAAAAATAGGTTTTGTTATATACCTTGCCACATGGCTTTCAGGGATTCGCGACAAACTTCATACATTTGCATACGGTGTTGTTCCTCTATTTGTGTTAATTGGAATTGTTGGTGGACTTTTACTAACTCAACCTGACACAGGAACACTGCTGGTTATTCTTGTGACAGCCATTGCGATGTTTATTGCTGCAGGTGCTCGTTGGCGTGAGATTGCAATTTTTGGAGGTATGGCAACCCTAGGTGTGGCAGTTCTAGCGTATACACGGCCATACATCATGGATCGTATCTTAACTTTTTTTAATCCCGCATCGGATCCCCTTGGTGCAAGTTACCAAATACAACAGTCCCTTATTGCTGTTGGATCAGGCGAGTGGTTTGGGCGAGGTTTTGGACAAAGTGTTCAAAAATTTCAATATCTCCCTGAACCAATAGGGGATTCTATTTTCGCAGTTGCAGCTGAAGAGTTTGGCTTTATTGGAAGCATGCTTCTTGTTGGATTGTTTTTATTTTTTGCATTTAGAGGTTTGACTGTAGCTGCACATGCCCCCGATTACTTTGGCGGGCTTTTAGCTCTTGGGATTGTTATACTTATAGTATCCCAGTCATTTATTAATATGGCGTCAATGCTTGGTGTTCTGCCACTCACCGGCTTACCGTTAGTATTTGTAAGTCATGGAGGGACAGCCCTTTTACTTGCCTTGGCATCAGTGGGAATACTTCTTAATATTTCAAAGTTTAAACGATCATGAAGATAGTGTTCACGGGAGGAGGAACGGGTGGGCACTTCTACCCGATAATTGCCGTTGCAGAAGCAGTGAGAAAAATCGCGAGGGAGCGCAAACTTCTTACTCCTGAACTGTATTACATTGCACCTCATCCGTATGATAAGCGCGCTCTCTTCGAACATGACATAGTTTTTAAAGCCAGTCCTGCCGGAAAGATCAGAACTTACATGTCAGTTTTAAATTTTTTTGATTTTTTCAAAACAGGGTGGGGGATTATACAAGCCACAGTACAGCTGTTCTTTATTTATCCGGATGTAGTGTTTAGCAAAGGAGGATACGCCAGTTTCCCAACTGTGTTTGCGGCACGAATACTTCGCATTCCAGTCGTAATACATGACTCTGATGCAGTTCCAGGCCGTGTTAATCTATGGGCTGGCAAGTTTGCAAGAAGTATCGCGGTTTCATATCCGGAGGCAATACAATTTTTTCCAACAGGACGAGTAGCACACACCGGTAATCCTGTTCGAAAAGAGCTTTTAACACTTGTAAGAGAAGGGGCTTTTGAATTTTTAAAACTAGATCCAAATACACCAACACTGTTTATTATAGGTGGCTCTCAAGGAGCGCAGAGAATTAATAATGTAGTTCTTGGAGCACTTAAAAATCTTGTACTCAGTTATCAAATCATTCACCAGACAGGCAAAAAACACTTAAAAGAGATGGAGATTACTTCGCGGGTTGTTCTTGAGGGAAGTAAGTATGCTCACAGGTATAAAACATTTGACCACTTAAACCCACTGGCTCTTCGCATGTCAGCTGGAGCTTCTGACCTTGTTATTTCACGTGCGGGATCTGGCGCTATTTTCGAAATTGCAGCATGGGGTAAGCCTGCAATTATCATCCCTATTCCAGAGTCTGTTTCTCGCGATCAACATAGAAATGCATTTGCATATACTCGTTCCGGAGCCGCAGTAGTGCTTGAAGAAAGCAACGTGACTCCAAACCTTCTTATTTCTGAAATTGACCGAATTATGAATAATAAAGCGCTTAGAGAAGAAATGAGTAAGAAAGCCGAAGCTTTTGCAAGACCAGAAGCCGCTAACGCTATTGCACGAGAACTATTAGCTATAGCAGTAGAGCATGAATCTAAATAAGAATTATTATGAGTGATGTAGTAACACGTATTGCACCAAGTCCAACAGGAAGTCTCCATGTGGGCACTGCGCGTTCTGCATTGTTTAACTACTTATTTGCACGAAAAAATAATGGAACCTTCTTAGGAAGGATAGAAGATACTGACAGAGCACGAAGTACTAAAGAATTTGAAGATGATGTTCTCGAAGGGCTTTCATGGCTCGGTATTAAGCCAGACGAATTAAACCGTCAATCTGAAAGAGGAGAACTCTACAAAGAATACTTAAAACAGCTCCTTGATAGTGGAAAAGCATATCTTTCAAAAGAAGAAAGTAAGATAAATCCGGGAACACAGATCGAAGTTGTGAGACTTAAAAACCCAGGATCTTCAGTATCGTTTGAAGATATGATTCGTGGAACGATAACTTTTGACACGGGGGAGCTCGGTGACTTTGTAATTGCCCGCAGTATTGATGATCCACTGTACCACCTTGCTGTCGTTGTAGACGATCACGAGATGGCAGTAACACACGTCATAAGAGGGGAGGACCATATTTCAAACACACCTAGGCAGATTCTTATCCAAAAAGCACTGGATATCCCACAACCATACTATGCTCATATTCCTTTAATACTGGCAAAAGATCGATCAAAACTATCAAAAAGACATGGGGCAACTTCAGTCAACGAGTATCGATCTCTTGGCTACTTACCGGAATCTATTATAAATTATCTAGCTCTTTTGGGATGGAATCCAGATGACAATCAGGAACTTTTTTCACTTAAAGATCTTATTCAGGCATTTGATATTGAAGAAATTCATAAAGGAGGTGCAGTTTTTGATATTGAAAAACTTAAATGGTTTAATCGAGAATACTTGAAACGTCTGTCACAAAGTGAACAAGAAGAAGGTATTGAAACATTCTTATCGCCCAAGATTACCGAATCAGAGGGCTATGACATTGTGCGTCTACGTAGAGTAACACCTCTTATTATAGAAAGAATTAGTGTATTTTCTGACGTGAAGATCTTGTCAGATGAAGGAGAGCTTGACTACTATTTTATTCGACCAACATACAAACCAGAATCTCTACTGTGGAAAAATGAAGGAACTCTTAATGATGTATGCTCCCACCTTAAACACTTGAGTACAATCTTGAATGCGCTTTCAGAAAAAGAATTTACACAACAGGATATCAAGAGTGCTGTTTGGGGCTACGCAGAAGAAAAGGGGAGGGGAACTGTACTGTGGCCGATGCGCTATGCTCTTTCAGGTAGAGACAAGTCACCTGATCCATTTGCGCTTGCTTCAGTTCTAGAAAAAAATGAGACATCGGCTCGTCTAGAATATGCGATAAAATTAACACAATGAAATGGGTTCCTCTTATAAAACTTGTATGTCTGTGTGCACTTATAGCATTCGTAAATACTAATTTACCAATATACGCATCGGAGATAGACGAGCTGGAGTCAAAAATCAAAGATCGTAATGCAAAAATTCAAGAGATTGAACGGGAAATTGACCAATATCAAAAAGAGCTCGTCGAGGTAGGGAAGGAGAAAAACAGTTTGGAAGGAGCTATACGAACGCTTAATGTGTCTAGACAGCGAGTATCAGCAAATATAAGGCTTACCGAAACTAAAATTTCAGCTACCAGCTTTGATATTAGTGAGCTAGGAGTAGATATTACCGACAAAGAACGTAGGATTATTCAAAATACCAAAGCGCTAGGGGAGACGATACGTCGTATAAATGAAATCGAATCAGACACTCTTGTGGAAGCCTTATTGGGCCATGATAATTTAGCTGAATTTTGGGACCAGCTTGAAACAATTCAACAATTTCAAACTACAATGCAATCCGATCTTGAACTTCTCTACGGACTTAAAGAAGACCTCGAAGAACAAAGGGGTATATCCGTACAAAAAAGAAATGAGCTTCGGTACTTAAAAGGAGAACTTTCGGATGAAAAGCACGTTCTTGATATAAATAAACAAGACAAAAAGGAACTTTTAGACATTACTGAAAATAAAGAGTCTAACTATCAGAAACTACTTGACGAAAAAGTTGCAGCTAGAGAAGCCTTCGAACGAGAGCTTTTTGAATTTGAATCACAGCTCCGTCTAGCAATCGATCCGTCCAGCATTCCACCAGTCGGAAGCGGTGTTCTTCGATGGCCTCTTGATAGTGTTTTTGTGACGCAATATTTTGGGAACACTCCGTTTGCAAGCCAAAACCCACAAGTATACAGCGGTAGCGGACATAATGGCGTTGACTTTAGAGCTTCTCCAGGCACGCGAGTTAAGTCTGCACTTACAGGAACTGTGGTTGGGACAGGGGACACAGACACCGTATGTAGAAACGCTTCATACGGTAAATGGGTACTGATAAAACACAATAACGGCCTTTCAACACTATATGCCCATCTATCTGGTATTAAAGCTGTTAAAGGACAGTCTGTGAATACTGGGGACGTAATCGGATTTAGTGGAAATACCGGTTACTCTACAGGACCCCACCTCCATTTTGCAGTATACGCAACACAAGGTGTACGAATCGATAATCTTAAAAGCCGTGTATGCCGTGGCACGTATACCATTCCGCTTGCAGATCTCAAAGCATATCTAAACCCACTCTCATATCTCTAGCCTGCCTGCCGCAGGCAGGCTAGCAGAATTTTTGCAGTGTGATATACCAAATGGCAGTTTAAACCAATGGAAGGGATTGGTGTTATGGCACACTGTCTTTTTCAACGGAAGAAAGCGGATACCGGCAAGAACTGTCTTTGGTTTTCGAAGAAAACGTTCTGTACGATGCCCGTCTTGTTGGAGGTAATATCCATATCCACTCAACAGGGTGCTGCACTGAGAATCAAGAGTGCCCCACTGCCCCAAAATAAAAATGGAAAACCTCCTCGTGCAGAAAGTGCAATGGTAGCGCCTAAACATGGAGCGACGTCACTCACCGAAGTGCACGAACCAATGTTCAGACAGAATAAGAGGTAGGGAAGGATCCCGGTGTACATAACAATCAGTGCACCGGGTTTTATTTTTTATGTATAGTGTCGGAAAAGATATATTGTGCGACACTGTCTTTTTCTCTAAAATCCCTTATCCCCTAGCAGTATAAAGAAACAGACCGAGTAATTTTCAATTTGAAGTTTACTCGGTCTAACAGGTCTGCCCTACTCTCATGTCTCACGCCGACGAAAATATTAAACATCTTGGTTTGGCGGGACATAATAATGAGCGACGTAATAATAGTATGGTTTTTGTCCTGGCAGTTCTCGTATATGGAACTTGACAATTGAAACAGTCACTGAATATGGACCACTGAAATCCGAAAAATCCACATCCGTAATCTGCTCCACAATCTCATCCAGGATTAGGTTGGCATAATTGCCAAATCCACACGGCGGCTGTCCATGCCTATTCCTTTTGAGCCCATAGTAAGCCAGACGTTTTTCATAAACTTCTCCGCCCTTATTCTTGAGAACAGAAAAGAGATCAGCAAGCTGTTCTGCTTTATCGCATACAAGCATGCCTCTCATACTAACAACCTTTCCAAAAGGAAGATTGTACGCCTCAAATGGATCCATTTGAGGCGTTTGTGTATTATTTCTTCGCTATGTGATTCTCCTTTCCCCAACAGGCCGATGAGGCAAGCCATGGAGTAGTTCCCTCTTTTCGAAATAAATATCGAGCGTAGATTAGATTCCCGTGAAGTTTATGGAGGTCAATTCCAAGTGCCTTGGCAGTTTTGCCATGGTAGTACTCGTTGATCTGCATAACTCCTACATCAGAACGAACCTTTTCACCTCTCAATATTTCCCCGCGACTGTTTAAGTGTCTGAATTCGGACTCACATTCGGCAATACGAGCCATAACCGGTACGTCAGCGAAGTAAGCTCTTACCTGCCATTCGACAGTTTTGGGCTTTTCAACCACCGGTTCAATATGCTCTATTTGGCCTGAAATTGCCGTAAATGAAGACGCAAATACGAGCGTGATAAGTAGTGCTATAATAAGCCAATTTTTTAATGACAAACAAAAAATCCGGCTCTACCGGATTGCCATCATGATAGCACCATGTTCTAAATTTGTCAATATCAAGATTTTTCCCATGGAATTGAATGTTCTTTAAATTCGTCCAGGAGCCCTTTACCGTATAGGAGCCTTGAGATCGATTCAGCATGGGAAAGTGCCCCTGTAAGAGCATTATGAGGCTCTGGCTCATTTGGAATACCGACATAATTTAGAACCGCATCAAGATTAAGTGCCGAATGATTGTGTTCGACTGGCGGCGTCATTCCCCTTCCAATCATGTGCATGTACGCAAGCGAGTGCACATCTATAGTACGATATGCAAATTCCCAATTTAGATGTGCTCGCTCTGCGGCTGTTTTCAGAAAATCTCTATCAAAGGAAACATTCTGTCCGGAAAGCGTTTGTTCCTTCACACCCTCCGCCCATTTTATAAATGCTTCCACCGCCTCCCCTTCTGATTTCTTTTTTGGATCAATAATTTCTTCTTTAGTAAAACCATTGACTTCGAGTGCCTCATCCATTATGTGTGCCCCATCCCAAATACGACATTCCACATAAAATCGGTTTTCTGGATTATCAAAATCAAGCGCCCCAATACTTACGATTGAGTGTTTGTGATATTCAGTTCCTGATGCTTCAACGTCTACTACTATCATGTTATTTAAGTCCCTTACAATTCCCTGCCGGCTCATACCCGGCTGCGCGGGCCTCTTCAATTGAATTAAACCAAACCTTATTCGACTCATTCATGCGCTGAGCTCCTGAACACCACGGAAAATGGTACTTAGTTCCATTTCGTGACGCTACGACTGCGCCACTGGTTACTCCCACTTCCCCACCATCTCCAATAGTGGCAGAGGCTCCCTTCTCGTAATTTTCGGGATAGACGATCTCAACCGGAATCCTGTTTTCTTCAACAAGTGATAGACGTCCGAGTCCGAAAGAAGTAATTCCTACCAGAATAACAATAAGTGCGATATAGAGGTCTCCTTTTCCAGTATCTTTGATAAAACCAAGCAAACTCTTGCCTTTTCCGAGAATATCTCGTATACTCATTGCACTCACAAGTATATTATAGAAAACAAAAGAGCGACAGTGAATGGCACCAGAGCACATAATGCGTTACATGCTCGGTGCTCATATTTGTAACTATTCGCTTCGCTCATAGACAAATATGGCACATAGAAAAGCAGGAGGTTCAGCAAAGAACCTACGCGACTCAAAACCAAAATATTTAGGCACAAAACTCTACGCTGGAGAAAAAGCACACGTAGGGTCTGTTATCATACGCCAACGAGGTACTAAGATTGAGGCCGGAAAAAATGTCGGTATCGGAACCGATCACACTCTTTTTGCACTTAAAGACGGCACCGTATCTTTTCGCAACAAACGAAAGGTACGTTTCGATAATAAAAAAGTCTCCAAAAAAATAGTGGACGTTTTATAGGATTACTGTTTTCTTCTCCTCTTCTATTTACACAAATCTCAATTCCCCCACCTCCCTTTTAATATTTACCCAATCTAGAGCTCTGAACGCGTCCAGTTAAAAGGTCGATAGAAGTCTAACCATTGTTCTGTGCTACAGTAGAATCATGACCATTACGAGCAGAACAATAACAGGGGCTCTGGCAACACTCTTTGGACTAATCCTAATTGCTTTAGGAATCCTAAAAGATCCTGGGGTATTGGTTTTTGGAATCCCTATTGTCATTATTGGAATCGTCATTTTTTTCAATAAGAAGGAGGATGTAATCGAAGAAATTAAAAGTCGTAAGGAATGAATATATGTTAGATATAATTGTTACAACTGGAAGCGAGGTTCCTGGGAAGACAACTACCGAGATTCTCGGAGTCGTTAAGGGCAGTACTGTAAGAGCACGGAACATTGGAAGAGATATCGGAGCAGGGCTAAAAAGTATAGTGGGAGGAGAAGTAAAGACCTATACAGCCATGACAATGAACGCAAGAGACGAAGCATATAACAGAATGGTAAATGAGGCTGTAGATCTTGAAGCTGACGCGGTTATTAATGTTAGATTTACAACTTCAATGGTTATGAAGGGAGCCTCTGAGATGCTCGCATATGGAACTGCGGTCAAGACTAGCAAGTAAGTGTTTACAGAGACTCTTTAAACAACCCCAATTCCCCACTCACAGAGTCTCGAATGTTGTCCAGTCCGCGGAGTTGACAAGTAATTGTATATACGCATAATGCTGTCAGACTAAGGAGGTCTGTATGGTCTATTATTCCCATACGTGCGGTGAAATCGAAAGATACATTGCGCGAGTTTTTCCAAATACAAGACCGTGTGAACATGGACGTGACCGAAGTGCAGAGCGAGTGCTCTGGATGATCCAGGAAATCAATGCAATGCCAGAGACTATAAAAGGCTCTCTTAAAGCCGCGCGATGGATCGGATACGTTCTTCATATGTGCGAAGAGCTCGGCTTCTGGCATAACGGACATTCTCGCGATCTCATAAGAAAAGACGTAGAATCTGGAAACGATCGTCCTGCTGCCTAACCCTGACGCAACAGGGTTGGGCAGTTTTTTCTTATTATATGCACATACAAGCTGACAAAACTTAAAAGACCTGTATAGTTGTCTTAGCAAAAACAGAACGCTTTTGGAGGAAAAGTCATGCCTACAAATAACAGAGGTGAGTGGATCACACATGAGTGCTGTTGGAACAAACACGGTCAATGTGCTTATAAGTTTGATGACGGCGACGGAAGAAGAGCATATTGCGACTGCAATTGCCACAAAAAGGTAGCCGCACTATTGACCCCAATTCCATGTCCACGTGAAGGGTGCAAAGGTGTCCTTGAATTTACCGGGGAAATGGCCGGAGATAAACTTATCCTTAAGTGCTCGAAATGCGGCGAAACACGCGAAGATTGAACCGTCTAGCAGGCACCGTCCGCTCGGACGGTTTCTGTTTTTACATATCAGTGTATAATTCTCCTATTATGGCAAAAAGAGCAACTGGAATAGAAAAAAGAAAAACCTCTCGTTCAAAGAAGACAAAAAAACGACTTGCGATAAAGAAAGAAATGCTGGCGAAAAAAGCCGCCAAGAGGCGTAAGAAGAAGTAGGATCTTCCTAAGAACCATTTACGAAACTATTGAGAGGGTAAACGAGGCACACCCTACAGAAATCTGGTGCTCCCCCACTTCTTTGATTGGGTGCTCTAAGTGGATGAGTTCTGGATTAAGGTCAATATGTTTTTGCTTCTTAAGCGCACGCGCAATGTCTTCCTTGTGAATACCCTCGTATAGATGCCCCTGCTTATTTGCCTTAACTTTTATCTCAACTACCGCCTCTTTGAGCGCATCGATATTTTTACCTAAGAGATCTTTTTGGATCTCCCGCTCCTCTTCATGCTGCGCTACTTGCAGTTTTGCTATCCTAATTTTTCCCGGTGTAGCAGGTTCTGCAAAACGCCTTGGAAAAAGAAAGTTGGAAGCATACCCGGAAGAAACACTTTTTACTTCCCCCTTCCTTCCAACCCCAGAAACATCTGTGCAAAAGATTACTTTCATATCACTGTACTAACAAAATTTCTACTGCTCTGTCAAGATGTGGATCTAGTCCTGCTTCAACATCTTCTCTTGTCATCTCTACTTCTACATCCGGTGTAAGTCCCCCATCAGAAATTGATGTTCCATTTGGAGTAAGCCAACGCGCAATTGTTACCTTAAGTGATGTGTCTTGAGTTATATCCACAAGTTCCTGAACCGATCCTTTTCCAAATGTTTGCTCTCCAACGATCGTGGCAACTCCGTGCTCGCGAAGTGCACCTGCAAGAATTTCAGACGCCGAAGCTGAACCCTGATTTACCAAAATTATCATTTCCAAGTTGTCGTTAAATATGTCATATCCGCGACTTCTGTGTGCTCGCGAAGATTCGTTTTCACCAAAGTCTTCCGTTACGATCACCTTCCCTGTTGGCAAAAACCAACTTGCCATATCAACCGCCACTTCCAAAAAACCGCCCGGATTTCCACGTAAATCGAGTACAAGTTTGTGGCTACCACTTAATATGAAACTTCGAAGTGCGTCTCGGAACAGATTGGGTGAGATCGCAGAGAAATTAAAAAGCCTGATAACAAATACTCCATCGTCTCGAATCTCTGATTCTATTGTTGGAATTTGAATAATTGCACGAACAACTTCGGCAATCACTAGATCATCGGTATCTTCACGAAGAAGTGACAACTTTACAGACGTACCAACCTCACCTCGAATAAGCTTTACAGCTTCATCAATAGTCATCCCTTCGGTAGACGTTTCGTCAATACGAATAATCTTGTCTCCTGCTTGAATACCTGCTCGATATGCCGGAGTATCTTTAAGCGGAGAAATGACTGACACAGTACTGTCTCTAATTCCTATCTCCATTCCAACTCCACCAAATGAACCACTTATGTCTTCCTCAAATATTTCAGCATCGGCCGGAGGTAGAAATACTGTATATGGATCACCAAAAGAGTCTGTAAGACCTTCGATTGCTCCATATACCTTCTCTTCATCTGTTGCAATTTCTGTGGTCGTGGCCGGAACAAATTTATCTTCAAGTACCTGCCAACTCTTCCACAGCGGATCAAAATCAACACCAACAGGAGGCTCTGCATGTATACCATTAAAAAGTACATCTCCATTTGCTTCTCCTCTTTGGCCACCAATATACCATCCAAAAATAAAAGCTAGCACAACCAATACAATAACTACTGGAATAGTAGATGTAAGAGAGTTTTTACTTTTTGCATTAATAGAAGGTATGTCCATGCGAGCCATTATCCCAAAATGCCGTTTCTTGGTCAAATAACGAATGGTATACTACAGTCATGGTAACGAAATATACGTACAAAGATTTAATTTGGATTGACATGGAGTCACCAAGTAACCAGGAGGTACGTGAGATCATGGAAGAATACGGTCTTGACCCACTTGTCGCAGACGAGCTACTGCTTCCAACAATGAAGCCAAAGATTGATATCTATAAAGAATTTGTATATCTAATCCTCCACTTTCCTGCTTTCAAGCACACACACGGAGCACAGTCGAATCAAGAAGTTGACTTTATAATTGGAAAAAACTTTTTGATTACAACCCGCTACGACACAATTGACCCAATGCATAAATTCTCAAAAGTGTTTGAGGTAAATTCGGTTCTTGACCGAAGCAATATCGGAAGTCATGCGGCATACATTTTCTTTTATATGGCCAAGAAACTCTATAAATCACTTGATCATGAGCTTGAGGTTGTGAGTGACTCACTTGAAAACATTGAAGCACAGATCTACGAAGGACGGGAAAAAGCCATGGTGATTGAACTTTCAAAGGTGAGCCGGACACTTCTAAACTTTAAAGAAGCGCTCGGTCCACACCGCGAAATTCTTCAGTCACTCCATTCATTTGTTCTCGAAGACCGCACAAATAATAGATTTTTTGATCAGGACTTTACGCGATACTCGCAAACAATCATCGGTGAATACTATCGTGTTCAAAACGGTGTAAGCGCCTACCTTGATTCACTTGCGGAACTTCGCGAGACAAATAACTCGCTTGTCTCTACTAAACAGAACGAAGTCATGAAAGTACTTACCATTATGGCATTTGTCACCTTCCCTCTTTCTCTTGTCGCAAGCATCTTCGGAATGAACACAGAGTACCTCCCAATTGTAGGACAACAAAATGATTTTTGGTTTATTGTTGGCGGTATGGTTATAGCAACAACGCTTTTCTTCATATTCTTCAAGTACAAAAGGTGGCTATAATAATGAGCTTATTTTCAAACATTTTTGGCACACGAAAAAAGAAAGTGGAGGAGAAGACTCCACTTATGCTTTTTAATACTCTGTCTGGAGATAAAGAAGTATTTGTACCTCTTCCGGGAAAGATGGTGCGTATGTACAATTGCGGACCAACCGTCTACGACTACCAACATATAGGAAATCTAGTCCCTTATGTTTTCGCAGACACTCTTAGAAGAACTCTTGAATACAATGGATACTCAGTAAAACAAATTATAAATATCACAGACGTAGGACACCTCACCTCAGATGCCGACGAGGGTGAAGACAAACTTGAAAAGAGTGCTAAAAAAGAAGGAAGGAAGGTCACCGAAATCATAAAGGATGTCAGTAAAGCATTTTTTAATGACTTAAAGAAGCTCGATATTGACATAACACGCATTGAATTTCCACGTGCAACAAAACATATTGAAGCTCAAACCAGACTCGTTCAGACACTTGAAGAAAAGGGATACACATACAAAATAAAAGACGGTATTTATTTTGATACATCAAAGTTTGAAGGATATGGAAAGCTTGGAAACATTGATATAGAAGGCCTCAAGGAAGGTGCGCGTGTAGAAAAAGTAGTGGAAAAGAAAAATTCTACTGACTTTGCACTCTGGAAATTTTCACCAAAGGTTGGAGTACGACAACAGGAGTGGAAATCCCCATGGGGAGTAGGTTTTCCCGGATGGCACCTTGAGTGTTCTGCTATGGCAATGACTCTTTTAGGTAACCAAATAGACATCCATACTGGCGGTATTGATCACATCCCAATCCACCATAACAACGAGATTGCGCAGTCCGAATCTGTAACTGGAAAACAGTTTGTAAAATATTGGCTTCACAGCGCTTTTATAACAATTGAAGGTAAGAAAATTGCAAAGTCAGTTGGAAACACAATTTATCTTCGAAATGTTGAAGATAAAGGAATAAGTCCTATCGCATTTCGTTATTGGCTTTTGACAAGTCATTACCGTTCAAATACAAACTTCACGTGGGAAGCTCTTGAAGGAGCTGGCTCTGCACTATTTCGTCTTCACAAACATTTCGTGGAAAAGCTTGGCCTGCCTGCGCAGGCAGGAAAGGTTAACGGAGCAGTGCTTGTCGAATACCAAAAGAAATTCCACGAAGCAGTAAATGACGACCTTGATACTCCAAAAGCCATCGCGCTTATATGGGAGCTCATAAAAGACAAAGAAATTTCAAAAGAGGATGTTCGAGCAACCATTCTTGAATTTGATAAAGTGCTTGGACTTGGTTTTTCTGAAGGAAACAGGAAGCTTAAAAAAATGCTTGCACTAAAAGTTGTTCCCCACGATGATCTTCCGAAAGAAGTGCAGAAACTTGTTGATGAGCGCAGCAAAGCGCGAAAAGAAAAAGATTGGAAAAAAGCCGACGAAGCTAGGACTGCCATACAAAGCAAAGGATATACTGTCGAAGATACACCGCGCGGTCCCAAGGTAAGCAAGAGCTAACTATTCACAACTTACTCCCATATTACCAATAGTACGCTTTTTGTTGCGAATTTTTGGGTATGGTAAACTGACTCTATGGCAGAACCTAACGCACAAACACACATACCATCGGCAATTCGAATTCCACCGCAAAGTATTGATATCGAGAAAGCGCTTCTCGGCTCTATCATGCTTAAACCTGATGTATTAAATGATGTAAACGACATCATAGCTCCCGACTCATTCTATGCAGAAAAACACCGACTTATCTACAAGACGATGCTTGAACTATTTGCAAAAAGTGAACCAATTGACCTTCTGTCGCTCTCGGCACGCCTTAAAGAAGTTAACCTTCTTGAAAAGATTGGTGGAAGGAGCTATCTTACCGAGCTTGTAAATACTGTACCTACAGCTACTAACGCAAAAAACTACGCACACATTGTGCAGAAAAAGCACATGATGCGAAGTTTGATCGGTGCGGCAGATTTTATTGCAGAGCTTGGATACGATGAAGCTCGCGACCTTGAAGACCTTTTGGATACTGCAGAGAAAAAAGTTTATGAGGTAACAAGCTCCCCTACCCTTCGAAAATTTATTGCGATTAGAGACTCACTCGGAGAAGCGTGGGATCGACTTGATCACCTTCATAAATCAAAAGAAGAAATTCGGGGTGTCAGAACCGGTTTCCAAGAAATTGATAGCATGCTCGCAGGTCTTCAAAAGTCAGATCTGATTATTCTTGCGGCACGTCCTTCTATGGGAAAGACAGCGCTTGCACTTGATATAGCAAGAAAAGCTGCAACACAGTACGGCACACCAGTTGGAATATTTTCTCTTGAGATGAGTGCTCAACAGCTCGTTGATCGCATGCTTTCCGCAGAATCACATGTTGACGCGTGGAAACTTCGAACGGGAAAGCTCTCAACCGACAAGGAATTTGACCAAATTCGTGACGCACTCGACAAGCTCTCAAGCGCTCCAATTTATATAGATGATCAGCCCGCAAGCAATATTCTTAAAATGCGCTCTGTTGCAAGACGTTTGAAACGTGAACAAGGACTTGGTCTTTTGATTGTTGACTACCTTCAGCTTATGACACCGGCGCACGGACGTGTTACAGACTCTATGGTTCAGCAGGTTACAGAAATTTCACGCGCTCTTAAAGCTATGGCACGTGAACTTGATGTTCCTGTACTTGCCCTCTCACAGCTCTCTAGAGCAGTAGAACAAAGGCGTGGTCGCCCACGCCTATCCGATCTTCGAGATTCGGGAAGTCTTGAGCAAGATGCTGATGTGGTTATGTTTATACACCGCGACGACAAATATAACGAATACTCTGATAAGCCAAACATTGCTGAGATTTTATTTGAAAAACATAGAAATGGCCCGACCGGCAAGATAGAACTTTACTTTGATGGAAAGAAAGCAACCTTCCTGTCAATTGACAAAAGTGATTTTGGCGACGAAGATACCGGCAAAGCTGACGAATCACAGCCATTTTAGTATGAAAGAAGTTCAGAAAGAGGTTAACGACTGGGTAACACAATATAAAATAGGATACTGGAAGCCGCTTGAAATTCAGGCTCGACTTACAGAAGAAGTTGGTGACGCGATCTTTACACTTGCCTGTCTAGCAAACTCACTTGGTCTGGACATGGAACGCGGTTTTAAATATTCAATGGACAAGTGTTACGGACGAGACAAAGAACGCTTCGAGAAAAAATGAGCTTAATAAGCAAACTATCAGAACAGTTTGGGAGATTCCCCGGGATTGGACCGCGACAGTCGCGGCGTTTTGTTCAATTTCTTCTTATGCAAAACCAGTCGTACCTAGATGATCTAAGTGACTCAATTGCAAAGCTAAAAGGTGAAGTTTCTCTTTGCTCTTCATGCTTTCGTTTTTTTGTCACCAACGGCAGTCATGAACACGAGCTATGCAATGTATGCAGTGACACAAATCGAGACCACGGCATTCTTATGGTTGTCGAGAAAGATATAGACTGCGAAAATATTGAGCGAAGCCGTGCCTACAACGGCCTCTATTTTATTCTTGGCGGCACAGTGCCAATTCTTGAAAAAAGAGCAAACGGTATTCGTGAAAAAGAACTTAAAAGCACAGTTACTGAGCGCGGAGAAAAGAAAGAGCTTAAAGAAGTCATAATTGCATTTTCTTTAAATCCTGATGGAGAACACACGGGCGATCATGTGGTAAAACTACTTTCCCCTCTTAAAGAGAAGTACGGATTTACTACAACACTTTTTGGCCGTGGTCTTTCAACCGGAAGCGAGCTTGAGTACTCTGATTCCGAAACAATAAAAAACGCATTCACAACAAGACGCTAAATCATACGATACCTGTCGGACGGGCGGGTATCGTATGATTTAGTTAAAACCTCACGACTCACGAAGTCGTGAGGTTTTAATTTATTTTAGGGATTCGATTTTGACCTTGGCGTAGGGCTGTCTGTGACCCCTCTTTTTAAAGTAACGGCTCTTTGATTTAAATCTGATTATAGAAACTTTCTTTGCTCTTCCCTCTTCTTCCAGTATTCCGGCAACCTTTGCACCTTTAATGTATGGGTCCCCAACCGTTGTGGTCTTCCCACTATCAAAAAGAAGTACTTTATCAAAAGCTATTTTACTTCCCTCCTTATGCTTTCCGGGAATTCTCTCAACAGTAATCACATCTCCCTTGGAGACCTTATATTGCTTCCCACCTGTTTCAATAACAGCGAATTCTTGATCAGACATAACCACAAGATAATACAAGAATTCTCCAAAAAATCAAACTGTAAATAACGATTCAGCGGCAAAACGGCCCTCCGTGTGGAATATTAATGTTCCTATAAGAAAGGGTACGGCCCTGCACTTATTAGGAGGTGTTGAGGTGGGTGGTAGAGATGTCTGCTATCATTAATATATTTTATTTTACGCGGGCGTAGTTAACGAGTCACTATAACGTGGCCATCAGACATTCGTGAACTGCGTCCGCAGCACCCTTGGCTAAGAAAAGCCAGGGGTTCTTTTTTTTACTCTTCCCTGTCGGGCTTTTCTAGAGTCATCGGTTCTATACCCACGGCCTCTTTTGTTATACGGAGCACATCTTTATCAACCTTTCCTAACTCTTTATATGCAGAGTTATAGTGGCTAACCGTCGTCCCAAGAGTTACTCCTAATTTTTTCATAAACTCTTCATAGTTCCCAACGTGGCGACCCAACTCTCCTACTCGTTTTAGAATATGCTGTGCCTGCTCTTCAATCTGAAGCGAGCGAAGTCCTTGAAGCACCGTCTGAAGATATGCCATGAATGACGTCGGTGAAACGATAATAACTTTTCGCTCTTGAAATGCATATTCAATTAAATCGCGAGCTGATGTTTGTACCGCTCCAACTTTATTTATCAAAAGGTCATAGTAGACTCCTTCAGACGGTATAAACATAAAAGCAAAGTCCATCGTCCCTTCACTTGGACGAATGTATTTCGAAGTCTCGTCAATTCTATTTTTAAGATCTTGTTTGAAAAGTTTTTCGAGCCGTTCACGCTCCGACGTCTCGCGCGCTTCAAGAATTTTGTTGTAATTTTCAAGCGAGAATTTTGAATCAACCGGGAGCATCTTGTTTTTATCAAGAAATATAACCGCGTCGACTATCTCTCCATCAGAAAACTTATATTGAAGCTTAAATCTTCCCGGAGGCAAGACATTCTTAAGTACAGTTTCAAGATAGTACTCACCAAGCACGCCTCGCTGTTTTGGATTTTTAAGCACATCCTGAAGACTTTGAAGCTGGTCTGCAAATGAAACTACCTGCTTGTTTGTCTCATCAAGTTTTGTAAGCCCTTCTGTCACTTCGCGCACAATTTTTGTTGACTCACCAAGCTGAGTACGAACCGACTCGTGAAGCTGTTTAGTAGACTCTCCTAATTTTGTATCAATACTGCGAGAGAGGTCCTGAATCTGGTTTTGTATAAGAAGCATCCCTTTATCATCCGTCTGCCCCCTACTTTTCTTGAGAATAAACCAAACAAAAAATACATTGAGAAGAAGCGCGGCAACAACAATAGTAATAATAACTCCTAGTTCCATTTCGCCATTGTATCACTTCCGGAGACGCCGCTCAAAAAGGAAGTATTTTGCAGTTTCAATAGTCACCAGATTTAGAAGTCCAACTCCTAACAGAAATAGAAGCATACCAGCCGAAAGCGATTCAAGAGAGAGGAGTGTCTGTAGTGGCGGAAGCGTTATAGCCGCAATAAGAAGCAGGATACTTAACGATAAAGCACCAACAAGATAAAGATTTGAAAGCACATTTATTTTCCAGACCGGAACCGTCAAACTTTTAAATGAAAAAGAAAAGAAAATAGAGTCAAGCGAAAGTGCTACAAACATGATTGTTCTTATCTTTTCTATAGGCATCCCAAGTTTTAAGAGCACGAAATAGAGAGCCAGTAGAAACACTCCAGTTATTATAGAAATAGTAATAATCAACTTTTTAACCTGAGGAGTAAGAATATTTTTTGCCCTACTTGACCGAGGATCACGACGCATAATACCCCTTTCTTTTTTCTCAAATGCAAACGGAAAAGTCATAAATCCCTCTTCAACAATGTTAGTCCAAAGTATTTGCGCCGGAAGTAAAGGAAGTGGTGCTCCGGCTACAAGTGCCCCTCCAATAACAATAATCTCACTAAAACCTGTTGATAAGAGGTATGCAACAATCTTTTTTAAGTTGTCTATAACCTTTCGCCCCTCCTCAATTGCTGAAACAATAATCGCAAAACTGTTATTAAGAAGAACTAGATCAGCCGACTCACGCGCCACTGCGGTTCCACTTCCTACAGCAACACCAATATGTGCACTTTTTAGAGCTGGGGCATCATTAACTCCGTCCCCAGTCATGGCAACTACCTCATCCGTATCTTTAAGAACTCTTGCAATTCTAAGTTTTTGAGTTGGGAGAACTCGTGCAAATACTGCCGTTTTCTGAAGTGCCTGGTACAACTCTTTATCATTCATTTTTTCAACATCGGCTCCAATAAGTGTGCGAGATCCAACCTTTGCAATTCCAACTTCACGTGCAATCGAACGAGCTGTTTCTGGGTTATCTCCGGTTACCATAACTACCTGTGCTCCCGCTTTTCGCACTTCTGTTATTGCATCTTTCACATCGGTACGAACAGGATCGTGAAAAGCAAGAAATCCGCCAAACACAATATTTTCTAACATAAAATTCTCTCCTTCAGAAGTTGTGCCAGGAAATGCTTTCTTCGTGGTGTCTTTATACGCAACACCCAAAAGTCTCATACCTTCACCGCTTCGCGCTTTAAATATCTTTTCAAGAAGTTCTCGGTCAGCTCGCGTAAGAATAATGTCTTTACCCGCCTTGTGCACTTTTACTGCTTTTTCAAGAAGAAGTTCCGGTGTGCCTGTAATATAGAATCTGCCCTTACCAGAGTTGTGTTTATTAAGTGATGCCCCATACCGCCTCTCAGATTCAAACTGCATGAAATCAAGACGAGGGTTCGCCTTAGCAAGCTCATCTTGCGAAATCCCTTTTTCAAGACCCGCAAGAACAATTGCCTTTTCTAGTGGTCTGCCGTGAACAGTAAGTTTCTTTGGTGCGTCGACACCCTCCTCAAGAAATGCGTCCGACGCAAGAACTGCCATTGTAAGTACATCTTTCTCATCTGCATCCGCGTTTTTACCAAGCGATGAGAGAAGTGTATGAACTGTCGAAAGCCTCATCTTGGCTTCAGTCAGTGTGCCAGTTTTGTCGGTCAAGATAATTGTTGTTGCACCAAGTGTTTCAGCGGCTAGAAGATTGCGCACAAGTCCTCCCTTTTTAAGAACTGCTTCCATTCCAAGTGCCAGGACAATCGTCACTGCCGCGGGAAGTCCTGCAGGCATTGCAGCGACTGCAATTGCAATTGAAATTAAAAACATCTCCCCAATTCCTTCTCCACGAAATACACCAAGCGCAAAAATAACTAAAATTGCCGCACCGATGCCGTAGACAAGAAATCGTGCGATACGGCGTATATTTTCCTGAAGTGGTGTTAGGTGTTCTTTTGCCTGACTTACAAGCTTTCCAATAATCCCAATTTGAGTTTTGTTTCCTGTACCAATAACGATTCCTCTTCCGTCTCCGGTTGATACAAGCGTTCCCATCCATGTCATATTAAACTGCCCGGTAACTGGTGTACCCGAAGGAACAATGCCCACCTCCTTTGAAACTGCTACCCACTCCCCAGTAAGAGCCGCTTCATTAACAGAAAGATTATGCGTTTCAGTGAGACGAAGGTCGGCCGGAACCGAGTGACCTCCTTGAACAAGAACCACATCACCAGGCACAAGGTCTTCTGCTGGAAGAACAAACTTCCTGCCTCCTCTTATAACTGTCGCGACTGTGTGTTGTGACTGCTTGAGTTTTTCAAATGCGCGTGTAGCACGCTCTTCCTGAAATACTCCGACTGCGATATTTATAAAAACTACAACGAAGATAACAATCGTATCTAGATATTCACCAAGTACAAGCGTTGCAAGACCTGCTAATACAAGAATGAATACGAGTGGGCTCTTAAACTGCTTTATAATAAGGTCAAAAATTGTCGTTCGTTTATCTTCTGTAAGAACATTTTTGCCGTATCGTTTTTTCCCTTTTACAATTTCGGACTCATCAAATCCTTTTTCTAGATCAGTGCCAAAAACTCGAACAATTTCCTCAACATCAAAACTACACCACGACTGTGTTTTTGAAGGCATTACTCTAGTATACCAGACCTCTTTTTGCTACAATGCGGCGTAATGCTACACAAACAAATACAGGAGGAAATAAAAGAAGCAATGAAAGCAAAGGACGAAATAAGACTTCTTACGCTTAGAAGTCTTTTGACAGCATTTACAAATGAACTTGTCTCAACAAAACGAAAACCTGACGAAACACTTGCAGATGAAGAAGCGCTTACAGTAGTCAAACGAGCGGTAAAACAAAGAAAAGAATCAATTGAACAATTTCAAAAAGGTGGACGAGACGATTTAGCTAAGGGAGAAGAAGCAGAACTCGACATACTTGAAAAATACCTGCCTGAAATGATTGGAAAAGAAGAAATTGAAAAAATTGCTCGCGCAAAAAAAGAAGAACTCGGCGTAGACGACAAAAGTAAAATGGGAATTCTAATGGGAGCTGTAATGAAAGAACTCAAAGGTCAAGCAGACGGAAAAGATGTAAAAGAAGTCGTAGATTCACTTTTCTAATTGACAATAACTTAATATCGTGATATAAAAGCCTCAGGAAAGGAGGTGTGCGATGGCCAATGTCGAAATCGTAGAAGTCACTCCAGATTACTGCGAGGCAGTATATCGCGGTATTACCTGCATCTTCAGACGTGTGCAAGGTCCCCGTGGAGGCAAAGGAAACCTCCGTATGACCTGCAAATACGCAGAGAGGGGAATAAATACGTTCCTCGGAAAACATGCGTTCGGAGAAATACATAAGGCTGTACTCCAGGCAACAATTCAAGCAACTCAGGAAGCAAAAACAGCACCACGCATTCGCAGGCAGATTGGACTGGCAAGGAGGCGTAAGGATGGCTAAAGTAGCAGGTGAGGTTCACGCAGTTGTCGGATATGCACGAGAAGATAACGGAATCTCCCCACTATGCGTCGCGGCATGGGTAAGTCCGGAAGTTGCGAAATGTATTCCAACCAAAAATCTCGAGAGTCTCCAGGCTCAATACGGAGACAGTCTCGAGATAACGCATGACCAAAAAAGTGGTGCCCTATGTATTAGGCAGAACGTAAACACGCCACTGGTAAAAAGCCGTCGGCAAGCGGCACACAACCTTAAGATCGCCATCCAGAAAAAGCTTAAGGTGCGAACAATGGTGCAACCATTTCGAAACACCAAAGCTCTTCATCAGGCGATAGGGCAAATTGCCTAAGAAATGCCACCAACAATAAGAGCCACAAACCGCTGTATTATAGGAACTAATACAGCGGTTAAACAATTTCACTTGAGGACAAAGCGATAATGCTTATTGCTCCACACTGGTCCCGCGTAGCTAACACCGATTCTCGGTGTTTTTTTGATGTCTTTTTTTTCGACTTTCACTCCCCTGTCTTCAATCCAAAGACCTGACTCTTTTGATACTTTTCTTGTATTAAGTAGTTTCCCTACCGAAAGCTCCTTCGTGAGCCGTCCGGGTCCAGAAACTCCTTTCACAGACCGAATAAGTACAGCCGCAGGATATTCTTTCTTACCGGTGACAACATTTAACATATGATGCATGCCGTAAACAAGATATACGTACCAATATCCCGCCTCTCCAAACATAATCTCCGTGCGCACTGTTTTTCCTTTGTGAGCATGCGACGCTTTGTCGGAAAACCCATCATATGCTTCAACCTCCGTGATCATGTACGCCTGCTCACGACCGCGATAATGACGTACCAGAAATTTACCAAGAAGTTTCTCTGCCACTTCAAGTGTTGGTTTCTCAAAAAATGCTTGTGGTAATATTTTTGATTTTATTTTTCTACCAACCATTTTTAAAATTCAAATACTAATATAACTCCTTCACTTCTGTTCACGATCGTGAACAGAAGTGAAGGAGTGTTGATTCATATTAATTAAGCCAATCAAGCGCGAGGGTGAGATGGGAGATGTCCGGGTGCTTCACCGCCTTGAATATGAATACGGCGATTAAGAAGAGTCATTAAAAGTGTTGCAAAAGCGGCTACAATAAATGCCACTTGAATGTTAAAAAATGCTGTAAGTCCAAGGATTAGAATAAGCATGAGAACTCTTCCGCAATTAAGCGCAATCTCTTTGAGCACGGTGAACTCGTCGATATAGTGACCATTGTCCGCCATCTGGTCATACGTACTAGCGTCAAATGACAAGCGGTTAACCACCTTACCGACATTATGATATGTGTCTACAAGAAAAATTTGAAATCCAGTTTCAATAAATACCTTAAAAATCCACCCGGTCGTGTATAAGATTGAGCTTAATGTTAGAACCTTTTGTCTTCCCCATTTGTCTATAATGTCTCCAATGACAAACCGGAGTACAATGAGGGCAAAAACAGTAAGCGAGGAAACAATTCCAACTGCTATATATTTTCCGTCCAAAATAGTGAATATAAAAATAGGCCAAATAACAACAGTGATGACCCCCTGTGCCCCATCGCCAATATACGCCAAGAGAAGAGAACGATGATCTCGACTTATGAGCTTTTGAAATGTCTCTGTGTATCCAAAGCTAAATTCTTCATATGTCCTATCAACAAGAAATAGCGGAAGAATACTTATAAAACTTATTACAACCGAAAGTAAGAACAGACTGTCAAACCCAAAGAATGCTATTACAACTCCTGCGAGAGCCGGAGATATAGTAAGAACGACTTGAGAGGCATTCAGAAGTACTGACATTTGTCTGCCGCGAGTTGCCTTGTCGGTGAACTTGGCAAAATCAACATGGTACGGAACCCAGTACAGAACTTTATAGAAAACAATGAAGGTAACATAAAAGATAAGAGCAACCATTGGATCAACATCCCAGAAAAATAGGGCAAATATTGCAATTACCACAAACAATACAGAGATCATCATTAGCCTCCGTATACCCATACTAACGAGCAGTTTTGCTCCAAATGGCGCCAAAAGACCATGCGCTATAAAGATAAGAAGATAGATTAGAATTACCGCATGTATGGCCTTTCCAAATTCAGTGTAGAAGAAGATTGGGAGAAAGATTGCGAGCGTCGACGCCCCACCGATCTGAAGCAAAAGACGGTTGAAGTAAAGAGCGATTATATTTCGCGAGAATTTAACTCCTTTATAGTCTGAAACACTTAAGCGCCGCATAGTATAAACAAATCAACCTCTTTGATGAGAAAGAGGAATGGGATAATAAGCCGTTATAAAAACGATAATCATACACTTATTTTACCTTATGATTCTTAAGAATCACACAAAAAAGTGTTACTTAACTTGTTACTTAACAAGTTAAGTAACACTTTTTACTCCATGTATTTTGTAACAAATGAAAACCTACTCATGTTCACGATCGTGAACATGAGTAGGTTGGTGTGTAGTCACACTGTTAAATTGTGGTATAATTTTTCAACGACTAACGACTGTTAGTCGTTTTTCAGAGGCTTGCCCGTCCGTAGCTTTCCTGGCCTTCGTAGCCGAAGATACTTCGGCGTAGGAGGCAGCGAAGGAGGGCCCCATCGTCTAGTGGTTAGGACATCAGGTTCTCATCCTGAAAACCGGGGTTCGACTCCCCGTGGGGTCACAAAGTAGAACATTTTTCTCCTCGCGTCGCTCCGCGACGAATTCAGACGGAACTGGCGCGCCGAGCGCGTGGTGACTCCAACCTTCCGCGTACGCTTTCGGGTTCGTGGTGATGCTCACTCATGCCACCAGCGCCTCGTACCTCGGCGCTCCACCTCGTCCCGTTTCCACCTTTCCATACTATTTATTTTTTCGGGGG
>CEPX01015094.1_pt1 | contig 91011 bp, 105 predicted proteins | sample 361361 | NCBI WGS metagenome assembly CEPX01 (sample SAMEA2619974, study PRJEB7988) | marine metagenome | biome: marine biome (ENVO:00000447); feature: mesopelagic zone (ENVO:00000213) & marine oxygen minimum zone (ENVO:01000065); material: "saline water (ENVO:00002010), including plankton...
TGAAATATTAAGTATATTTTTAGCAGAAGCTGCAATTATAGGATTGTTCGGAGGATCTATTGGAATTGTTTTAGGAATTTCAATTGCTTATTTAATAAAATTAGTGGCATCTTTAGGTGGAGTAATAATTAATATATCATTTCAATTAAATATTGTTTTATTTGCTTTAGCATTTTCAATGATAATAGGAATTGTTTCTGGATTGTGGCCTGCTGTACAAGCATCAAAGCAAAAGCCTATTGACTCATTAAGATATGAATAAAAAAATAAAAATAAAGAATATAAGAATTATTATCTTCTCTTCTTTTTAGCTGCTTTCTTTTTTTTCTTTGCTGCCATAATCTCCCCTCCTTTAAGATTGTTATTTTAGATTATAAGTGAAACTAGTATAAAAAGATTTATTTTTTTAATATGATAACTTCATTCTTAGTTAACATAGAATTAGGTATGTAAACAGTATCTTTCTTTTTTGTTATGATTCTTGTTTCAACTAAATTGACATGAACAACTTTTCCTTCTATATCTTTAACTTTTATTTTATCTCCTGATTTTATTTTATCTTTTTGGTGAATCATAAAACCAGCAACTATATTTGGAATAAAATCTTTAAATGCTAAGATTATAAATCCCACTAATATAACTAAAATTATTGTTAATAGGATATATAACAAAGTAGTTGTTAATCCAAGTTGGTTAAGAGCCATTATTATTGCTATAAAATAGATAATATATTTGATTATAGAACTAGAAAATTCTTCTATTTGAATTTTAACTCCTGCTTGTCCTTTAAGAATTTTATTTGTTTCTAATTCATGTAGCACTTTTTTTGTTAGATTACTTAAAATTCTAGCTACTACAAAACCAATCAATAAAATGATTATTGCAGTTATTAGTTTAATAATTATATTTTGAGCATTTAAGTCAAACAAACTAAGATTTACCATATATAAACATCGATAATTAGGTTTAAAAAACTTTTTATAGAGTATAAATTCGTTATTTAAAATGCCAATTAATGCTAAACCTGAATTTTTGAGAGCAAGAGCTAAGTATTCTGAAGCTAATACAACAAACGAGAAATTGAAAGCATTATATGAAATGCTTAAAACTGCTCCAAAACATAAAGGTTCAGAAGTATTGATAGCAGATATAAATTCTAAGATAGCTAAACATAAAAGATTAGCAGAAAAAGAAGCTACACAAAAAAAAGGAAGAGCTAAATTCTCAATAAAAAAAGAAGGATCAGCTACTGTATGTTTAGTTGGAACTACAAATTCAGGAAAATCTACTTTACTAAAAAAATTAACAAATGCCAAACCAGAAATAGCAATTTATCCTTTTACAACAAAAATTCCACAAATTGGAACATTAGATTATCATGGAGTTAAATTACAAGTTATAGAGATTCCTTCTATAACTAAAGGATTTAGAGATACTAAAAATGGATTAGCTTTTCTTAGTATAGCTAGAACTTCAGATATCATAATTTTAATGTTTAATAATGATAAAGAGAAAAAACTTTTAGATGGAGAGTTATATGATGTTGATCTTCCAAAATTAATTTTTAAAAATCAATCAAATTTGAAGGATAGAATTTGGAATAAATTAGGATTGATCAAAGTTTACACAAAACAACCTGGAAAAGAAAAAGAACATCCTCCAGTTTCATTAAAAAAAAATTCTTGTGTAAGAGATTTAGCTGAACATGTTCATAAAGATTTCATCGAAAAATTTAAATTTGCTAGAATTTGGGGAAAATCTGTTAAGTTTAACTCTCAAAGAGTTGGTTTAGATCATACTTTAAAAGATGATGATATTGTAGAATTACATACTAACTAAATTTAATGTAATTGTAGATTACCATGAGAATCAAAACCCTCCATTAAATCTTCTAACAAATGATTTTTTGATTTTTTTAGACTTTCTATCCAACTCTTTTTTTCCATAGAAAACTCTTCCCTTTCTCTTTTTATTTCATATCTAAATAAATTTCTTACACCCTCACCTATAATCAACATAGTGATTGGTTCTTCAATTTGACCAGTTATTATATATTGGATTATTGCTAAGGAGTCTACAAAATTTGGAGCAAATTTCATCATGAAAGGAATTAATCTTCCATCATGGTTTATATTATCTAGATATATCTCTAAATGACTATTTTTATTAGTGAGTTCAGTTATCTCTTGGCTTAATATCTCTTCTTGTGTTCTATATCCTCTCTTCTTCTCTTAGTACTGTCTATCTATAGAATGCTTTTTGTTCATCAAAAAAATCTGAAGTTTTAGGAAAAAAAATAGTTTTTATAACCTTCTAAAAATTTCATATATCAAATTTAAAGAATAAATATTTAAAATTAACTAAATAACATTAAAGCAAATTGGGATATCTTCTTTAGATCCCCTATCCTCTAAGACTACACAATTTAATCCTTTTTCTAACCCTAATGTTAAATATTTAAATTCTCTTTCTAATCCACCCCTACAATATGATTTTCCACATCCAGAAATATAAATTGATCCTTTGAAAACTTCATCTTTATTTACTCCAGATAGTTCATCAGGATACCAAAGAAACTTAACTAAAGAATTTGTACCAAAAGGATCCCCTGTTTTTACTTTAAAATATACATATTTACCTAGTTTTACATTCATTAATCTATTTTGAACATATTCTTCTCCATCAAGAGAAATAAACACTTCTGTTAACTCTCTATCTTCATAACCTCTTGTGGTTTTTTTAATAAAACTTCCAGTATAACTAAAACTTAGAAGACCTACAACTATCAAAGAAATAAAAGCAATAAACAAAAGTTTTGTATCATTCTCCATATAGTAATAGTGATTCACTAATATTTAAAGATTACTTAAAAACTTCTCTAATCTACTTATATTAGAATTATATCACTAAATCTGAGTCTTGTACATACTCAATATTCTTTTTTAATGCAATCTCTGCTTTAAAAAGTTCTATTCCCATATCAGCTGCATGTTGCAATGAAGAAATCATCTCCTCTCTTATTAATGTATTAACAATTTCAATAGCTGTTTTTCCTTTTATCTCAGCCCTTAATTTATTGTCTGGGGAGGTACAATAGCCAACTTCTATTAATTTATCTTCTTGATCTACTTTAATCAAAAAATAGCCTTTAGGATCCATCACCCAGTCTTTTATTTTATCATATTTAGCGTTTATAACTTTATCTGAAACTTTTTCTATATCCCACCACTTACCTTTTATTTTATCTTCTACCATGAAATTTTGAGAATCAATAAATATTTAAAGCTTATTGCCTTATATACTAAAATTCTAGAAAATGATAACTTATAAAAAAAAACATAATAATGAGAATGAAATATTTGAAATTTTACATCCTATAGTTAAAACTTGGTTTAAAAATAAATTCAAAAAATTATCTCTCCCCCAATTATATGGTGTGATGGAAGTTCATTCTAGAAATAATATTTTAATCTCAGCACCCACTGGAGCTACAAAAACATTAACTGGATTTATGGCTATAATAAATGAGTTAATAGATTCTTCAATTAAAAATATACTAGAAAATAAAATATATTGTGTTTATATTTCTCCATTAAAAGCGCTTAATAATGATATTCAAAAAAATTTATTAGAACCTCTAGAAGAGATGGAAAAAATTTATGATAAAACTAATATTGACAAAGTAGCTAAAAAGAATTTAGGTATAAGAGTTGCAGTTAGAACTGGAGATACAACACAAAAAGAAAAATTAAATATGTTAAAAAGTCCACCTCATATATTAATTACAACACCTGAATCATTAGCGATATTACTAAACTCTCCAAAATTCAAAGATTATCTAAATGATGTTCAATGGTGTATTACAGATGAAATCCATGCTTTAGCAGAGAATAAAAGAGGAGTTCATTTATCTTTAAGTCTAGAAAGATTACAAAAATTAAGTAAAGGAATGACTAGAATTGGATTATCTGCAACTATCTCTCCTTTAGAAGAAATAGCTGAATTTTTAGTTGGAAATGATAGAAATTGTAAGATTATTGATGTTCAATTTTTAAAAGAATTAGATTTGAAAGTTTTAAGTCCAGTAGACGATTTAATTGGTACCTCTCATTCTTCTATGCATAGTGAAATGTATAATTTATTAGATAAGTTAATTCAAGAACATAAAACTACATTAATATTTACTAACACTAGATCTGCAACAGAAAGAGTTGTTCATTTTCTAAAAGAAAAATTTCCAAAAAATTATACAGAAAATATTGGGGCACATCATGGTTCTTTATCAAAAGAACATAGATTAAATTTAGAAGAAAGATTAAGAAAAGGTGAATTAAAAGTTGCAGTGTGTAGTACTTCTTTAGAACTTGGAATAGATATTGGTTATATTGATCTGGTTGTTTTATTAGGAAGTCCAAAATCAGTAGCTAGATGCTTACAAAGGATAGGAAGAAGTGGACATCAATTACACTCAACAACAAAAGGAAGAATTGTTGTTTTAGATAGAGATGATTTGATAGAATGTAGTTTGTTATTAAAATCAGCTATAGAAAAGAAAATAGATAGGATTCACATCCCAACTAATGCTTTAGATGTTTTATCTCAACAAATTTTTGGAGTAGCTATTTCAGATCAAATTCATATAAATGATTTGTTTAAACTAATAAAAAAATCTTATTGTTATAAAACATTAAATAAAAAAGATTTTAATGAAGTGATAGATTATTTATCTGGAAAGTATATCTCTTTAGAAGATAGATATATTTATGCTAAAATTTGGCATGATGAAGATACTGGGATGATAGGAAAGAAAGGAAGATTAGCAAGAGTTCTTTACATGACTAACATCGGAACTATTCCAGATGAAACTCATGTTAAAGTTAAAATTGGAGAGGATGTAGTTGGAACAATAGACGAAGGATTTTTAGAAAGATTAAGAAGAGGAGATATATTTGTTTTAGGTGGGAATACTTATGAATTTAAATTTGCTAGAGGGATGGTTGCACAAGTAAATGCTTCTGGTGATAGGCCTCCAACAGTTCCTTCATGGTTTTCTGATATGCTTCCATTAAGTTTTGATTTAGCTTTAGATATTCAAAAGTTTAGAAGATTATTAGAACAAAGATTTTCAAATAAACAACCTAAAAAAAATATTTTAAAATTTATTAATGATTATTTATATGTAGATAATAAAGCAGCCAATGCAATTTATAATTATTTTAATGAACAATTTAGATTTTCAGAAATCCCACATGAAAAGAAAATTTTAGTAGAACATTATATTGACGAAGATAATAGAAGACATGTTGTTTTTCATACATTATTCGGAAGAAGAGTTAATGATGTGTTATCAAGAGCTTTAGCTTATGCTATATACAAAACACAACATAAAGATTTAGAAATTGGAATAAATGATAATGGATTTTTCTTAGCTTATGAAAAAAATGTTAATGTACTAAAAGCATTTTCTTTATTAAACTCTAAAGATTTAAGGAGGATTTTAGAGTTGGCTATAGATCAAACTGAAGTTTTAAAAAGAAGATTTAGACATTGTGCAACAAGAGCATTAATGATATTAAGAAATTATAAAGGAAAAACAAAGAGAGTGGGTAGACAACAAGTAAGTTCTATGATATTATTAAGTGCTGTTAAAAGAATTTCTGAACAATTTATAATTTTAAAAGAGGCTAGAAGAGAAGTTTTAGAGGATTTAATGGATATTGATAATGCAATTAAAATTGTTAAGATGGTAGAAGATGATAAAATTAAGATTAAAGAAGTACAAACAAGAATTCCAAGCCCTTTTGCACTTAATCTAGTAATGCAAGGTTACACTGATATACTAAAAGCAGATGATAAAGTAGAATTCTTAAAAAAAATGCATCAACAAATCCTAGCTAAGATTAGTTTAAAACATTAAATATATAAATTAGCTTACTATATAATAATATGGCTAGTCTATTATATCCTTTCTTTTCAACAACACCAATATTTGGATCTTTGTTCATATTACTTGTAATATGGACTATAATCTGGAAAGGTTATGCCTTATGGAAAGCAGGTAGAAACAATCAACCTTATTGGTTTGTAGCTTTATTAGTTTTAAATACAGCTGGAATTCTACCAATTATTTATATAGTATTTTTTAGAAAAAATCTAAATCCAAATATGACCAGATATCCAAATGTTGTAAAAAAATCAATAACTAAAAAAGTTGTTACTAAAAAAACTGCTCCTAAAAAAAAAGCTAGAAAGAGATAGAGAATATTAGAAAAACATTTAAAGAAGTTCTAGACATTTTTGAGATGGAATTGATAGAGGATATACAAAATTACATTAGATCAGTATTATCTAATAAAAAATATTGTCAAGGATGTGGTACAGAGCTTACTGATGTTGGAGGTATTGTTGTTGACAGTGATTTATATTGTGGATTATATGAAGATGATGGAAAACAATGTTTGCCAGAGGAAGCAGTTAATATGTTACAAGGAAGGCCCCCAATAAAAATATACTTTATGCGTAGTTTCTCTTCAAGTGGAATACAAGAATTAGCTGAAGAAGGTTCATTAACTGGATTTGGACCATTAGAAAAAAAATCAATATAATTATTCTAATAATATTAAAGCTAACATTATCAAAATTCCTAAAATAAAAGCCACAAATTGAAAGAAAGATCTTGAAGCTTTAACTTCTTTATGCAACTCTGGAATTAAATCAGATCCAGCAATATAAATAAATCCTCCAGCTGTAAATGGAATTAAAAAAGAACTAAATTCCCCTAATCTTGAACCAATTGTTATAGCTAACACTGCTCCAAAAACAGCTACAAAACCTGAAAGAAAATTATAAAATAAAGCTTTAGATTTACTTAATCCAGAATGAAGTAAAACCCCAAAATCTCCTATCTCTTGTGGGATCTCATGAAGAATAACAGCTATAGTTGTTGTTATTCCTAATGGGATGTTGATTAGATAACTCCCTCCTATTATCAATCCATCCATAAAATTATGTAATCCATCTCCAACTAAATTCATAATAGCAAATGGATGTGGATGATCATGGGATGTAACAACATGACAATGTCTCCAATGAATAAATTTTTCTAATACAAAGAATATTAAGATTCCAGATAGAATATATATTGGAAGTTTAACTCCTAGATTGAATTCAAAAGCTTCTGGGATTAAATGTATGAAAGCATCCCCAAATAAAGCTCCAGCAGAAAAACTAACTAAAAATAATAAAGAGTTTTTTAGATGTTTATCTTTCAGAGATAAAGTAAATACCCCAACTAAAGATAATAAACTCACTAATACTACACTTATTATAGAATATAACCAAACATCTAACATTTTGTTATAAAAATAACTTATTTTAAAAGGTTTTTGGAAATAGAATCAATCTAAAAAATAAAAAAAGAATTATGTTTTTATTGAGTAGGTTGTTATAATATTCCTAATCTTACTGTAGTTGTCTGTCCATCTTGTGTTGGTACTTGAACCTCAACAAAACCTTGTTCATTTAGTTGTTTAATTATTTCTTGTGTAACTAAAACTTGTGTATCTGTTACACCTTGTTGATATGCTTGTTGTGCTACTGCTTGTCCAGTAATCTCATTAAGTCCATCACCTTTTATATGAAAATTAACAATAGTATAGCTTGCTGTAACTAATAATAAAACTAGTATAGCTATATTATAAACAGCTCTAATCCTTTTATCATTAGATCTTTCATTAGATTTTGCCATTTTGACCCCCCATTATTACATTTTTATTGGATTGTTATATTATTTAAATATTGTTATTCTTTCATTTTTATGAAGATTAATGATAGTTTAGAAATAATAGATTTAGGATTATTTATTAGGAAAGAAAAAATATTGATTATATCGGATATGCATCTTGGATATGAAGAATCTTTGAATAAACAAGGAATATTAATTCCAAAATTTCAGTTTAAAGAGACTTTTGAAAGATTAACTAAATTATTATCTAAGATTGAAATTGATAAAATAATATTAAATGGAGACTTTAAACATGAATTTGGAACTATTTCAGATTCTGAATGGAGAGATATATTAAAAATTCTTGATTTATTAATCAAAAATTGTAAAGAATTAATCTTAATTAAAGGAAATCATGATAAAATTCTAGATCCTATTGCTAATAAGAGAAATTTATCTACTAGATTATATTATAGAATAAATGACTATTATGTTTGTCATGGAGAAGTTATTCCTGAAGATCTAGATTTTAGTTCTTCTAAGATTGTTATTATTGGACATGAACATCCTGCTGTTTCTATTAAATCTAAGACTAGATCTGAGTTATACAAATGTTTTTTAGTTGGAAAATTTAAAAATAAAAAATTAATTGTAATTCCTTCTTTTAATTTAGTTACAGAAGGGACAGATGTTTTTAAAGAAAGATTATTAAGTCCTTTTTTAAAACAAGATTTAGATAATTTTGAGGTTTATGTTGTTTCTGATAAAGTTTATGAGTTTGGTAAGTTAGAAGAGTTGAGATAATATAAATCAAGATTGGAGTTGGTATTCTTTAGCCACTTTATCTAATGGTGAAATTTCTCCATCTAAATCATTTAAAATATATAGAAGGTCTCCATCTATAACTCCTTCACTAAAACCTAAACCCCTACTAAAACTTACACACCTTCTAGAAGGAGAACTATCTGGAGAAAAAATTATATCTGTTTCTCTATACCCTTCTCTTAATAAATGTTCAGTAAATCCATCAACATTCATTTTATGGCATAAATCATAAACTAGATGTCTAGGTTTCATAAAATTTGTTTATAATTTGATTATATAAATCTTTATATGATAAAATAGAATTATTGTGTAATCTATATTTACCTCTAAATCTTCAGGAGTTTATGAGTTGAAAGAGTTGAGTAAGATTCGTCTTACTTTAATATCTTCCCAATAATCTCAGAAGCTTTCTTTCCATCAACTTTTCCTTTAAATTTTTCCATTATAATTCCAATAATCGCATTATAACCTAAATCTTTTTTCTCCTTAACAATCTTCTCAATTTCTTTCATTAATGCTTTATCATCTATTATCTTATAATCATCTAAATTAATCTTTTTTCCTTTAGAATCATTCAAAAAAATCTCAAAAATAGAATTCTTAGATATTTTTCCTAAATTAAAAGCTTCAAATACATCTCTAAATAATTTATCATTAAACTTATACTCAATTTTATACTTCCTTCTTAATTCTTTAGGGATAGATAACATAGTTTCAGCTAAAAATCCAGAATATTCTTTTTTTAGTTTAGAAGCAACATCTAAAAATAATTTATCATATCTATCTTTAACAATATTATGTGCTTGTTCTGGAGAAATATCATAATTTTTCTCAATTTCAAGAGCTCTTTCAACTATCAATTCAGGAAGTTTAATTATAGCTAATCTTTCTCTTGTAATTACTATAGGAGCAACATCAGTTTCTGGATATAATCTAGCTGCTCCAGGCAAAGGTCTTAAAAAAGTAGTAGAACCATCTACATTAGCTCTCCTTACTTCAGATTTAATTTTTTTTAATTTACTTAATCTTAATATCTCTCCATCAATAACTTTTGGTATGTATCTTAAATCCTGAAATCCTTTAATCTCAATTCTTTCTTTATCTAATATTGATAGATTAACATCTTGTCTTATAGAACCAATTCCTCTCTTAACTTTTTCAGTACTTCTTAATATCATCCCAATAATAGAAGAAACTTCTTTTGCATGTTCAGGATCTTTAATACTAGCATCAGTATCAATCTCAACTAAAGGAACCCCTAATCTGTCTAAACTATAATTAACATTATTTTCATCTTCATTTATTTTTTTAGCTGCTTCTTCCTCTAAATATATTGTAGGAATTTTAACAATACCTTTAGAAGTATTTACATATCCATCAGTAGCGATTAACATTGTTCTTTGAAATCCAGTAATATTTGAACCATCAATAACAATTTTTCTCATAACATGAAGCTCATCAATAATATTAGCTTTAAACAATAAAGAAATTTCTAATGCAGTATCTAAAGCCTCTTTATTTATCTCATGTGGTGGTTCTTCATCTAATTCAACTAAACAAGATGATGTTCCTTTAGCCTGATAAGAAAATTCCCTTCCTTTTTTTATTTCATGTAGTGTAGCTACATCTACCTCTCCTAACTCTCCTGCTACAGCTCTTAATTTTCTTTTAATTTCATTACTTACTTTATTATTATCATTAACTAAAGAAGGACAGGAACAGAATAAATTATTTGTTTCAAGCTGTTGATGAACTTCTATTCCAGCTTTAAACTTTATATTTTTATATCTATCCATAATAAGAACTAGAATTAAAGGTTAATAAATTTAATCTATGATATTGAAAAATTAAATATCTATTTTATTCTTTACTTCTTGTTTTGGTTCTGTCTGTGGAACATCCAGAACTTCATTTCTGTTTAAGCCATCTTCAAGTGGATCAGTATACTTTTCAGATTGATCTCCTCTAGTAAACAGATATAGATTGGGTCTTCTCTGGAATATTATGTTTATATCTCCTGAACTATCTGGTCCACCAGCCATAGGCCTATAACCTGTTCTTACTTCTATTCCATTTTCTAATCTATAATCTATTCTTAAAATAGCATGATCATCCCCAACACTCACTCTTCTTAAGAATATATTGCCTTTTATTCTTCCTTGATTATCTACATACCTCATAGCTTGTTCATATAATGATTCTGCATGAGATACAACTGGCTGTAAAAACCCTAGAACTAATGTTGTTAATGTCGCTGCCATTAATCTTCTCATTATATAATTTGTAATATAATCATTTTATTTATATAATTTGTACAACTAAAAGATATATTATCTAATATGTTTGTAAAGAATTATTCTACTAATTTAATTTTTATTACACTTACAATCTTTTTGTTTATTTATTTTAATCTCTCTAAATCTAGAATTTAAAGCATCATAGAATAATAATCTTCCACTAAGAACTTTTCCTTTATCTAATATAATTTTAAGAGCTTCAGTTGCTTCTATAGTTCCTATTACTCCTGGAATAGAACTTAATACTCCAGTTTCATTACAATTAAGGATATTTCTCTTATCTTCTTTAATAAAACATCTAAAACAAGGTCCATTTTTATAATTAAAAACAGAAACCTGTCCTTCAAACTTAGAAATTCCACCATAAATTAATGGCTTGTTAAATTTTAAACAAGCATCATTCATTGAATATCTAACTTGTAAATTATCTGTACAATCAATAACTAAATCATAATCATTAATTAATTCAATATTATCTTCATTTATTCTTATATCATGAAGATTTAATTTAATTTCTTTATTTAAATTTAAAATTGATTCTTTTGCTGATTCTAATTTTGATTTTTTCAAGTCTTTAATAGAATGAATTATTTGTCTTTGTAAATCATTTTCCTCAACAGTATCAAAATCAACTAATCCTAATGTACCAATTCCAGAAGCAGCTAAATATAATGCAGAAGGAGAACCTAACCCTCCAATTCCAATAATTAATATTTTAGCATTCTTTAATTTCTCTTGTCCTTCTTCTCCTATCTCTTCTAAGACAACATGACTACTATACTTTTTTAATTCTTGTTCTAGTAACATAATTATAACTTATAAAAAAGGTTTATAAATCTTGTTTTCTTTATTAAATAATGTATGATGATTATTTCATTGTTGATATAGAAACCTGTCCAATTAATCTAGATGGATATAATGATTTAGAAGAGGAAGAAAAAACTAAATTAATTAATCCAATTGATTCTAAAATTATCGCATTAGGAATTAGATATAAAAATGAAAATAAAATATTCATGAATGAAAATGAGAAGGAAATTCTTAGTGAATTCTGGAATGAATGGAATAAAATAAAGAAAGAAAATCCAAGTAATTTAATTGTAGGATTTAATATTGTTAATTTTGATATTCCATTTATTACTTCAAGAAGTTTTATTCACAATATAAAAATTACTCCTTTTATATTAAAGTTAGTTATAGACTTAAGAGAAAAAATTAACGCATATAGATATGGAAAAACAAGAGGAAAGCTTACTGATTATGGTAAATTTCTTGGATTAGATGTTCTAGATATTGATGGAAATAAAATAGCAGAATTATGTATTGAAAAAAATTGGGATAAAATAAAAGAATATTTAGTTAAAGATTTAGAAATAACAGAAGAATTATTTAAGAGAGCAAAAGAAACTAATATTCTGAATATCTCTAGGTGGTAGTTAAGGAATTTCTTCAGGATCACTTGTTACTCTAAAATTTTCATCCCAAGAATTCATTGTACTCATATCTTCTTCAGAAATCTCAAAGTCAAACACCTCAAGATTCTCTTTCATTCTTACTTCAGATTGAGACTTTGGAATTGAGATAACATCATGTTGTAAAGCCCATCTAATTAATAATTGTGCTGGACTTTTCTTATATTTCTTGGACATTTCTATTAATCTTGGGTCATCTAATTTATGTCCTCTTGTTAATGGACAATATCCCTCTAAATGTATTTTTTTTTCTTTACAAAATTCTAATAATTCTTTTTGATACAAGAAAGGATTAAATTCTACTTGATTTAAAACAGGAGTTACTTTAGCTATTTCTAATAATTCTTTTAGATGTCTTATTGTAAAATTACCAACTCCAATAGCTTTTACTTTTCCTTCTTCTAATTTCTTCTCTAAAAACTCCCAGACCTCTAATCTTCCAGATATAGGCCAATGAATTAAATATAAATCAATATAACCTAATTGTAATCTTTTCAGACTATCATTGAATGCTTTTTCTGGATAATCATGTTCTCCTTCCATTGAACCAATTTTAGTTGTAATGAAAATTTCTTCCCTTGGAATTCCAGATTTCTTAATTGCATTTCCTACTTCTTCTTCATTTTCATATCTAGTAGCAGTATCAAATTGTCTGTATCCTGCTTTTAATGCTTGAAGAACTATTCTTTCTGTTTCTCCTTTTGTTCTGGAAGTTCCAAATCCCAATAATGGCATTTTAACTCCATTATTTAATCTTACTTTAGTATCTTTATTTATTTCCATAAGAATTTTGAAATTTAATCATTTAATAATGTTTTGTTGAATTATACTAAATTTTAGATTATAGAAAGAAATAACAATCTTTATAAATCTTCACATATGTGAACTGAGATGGCACTACAATTATTACACCCTCAAGAAATTGAGTATCACTATATACTGCCTTCAATAAGGAAGCATATAAGCATTCATTTAAAAGAACAAGGATTAGATCAAAAAAAAATTGCTAGTTTATTACACATTAGAGAATCTACAGTCTCTCAATATATTAATAATAAAAGAGCAAATAAAATAGATTTTAATCCAATTGTTAAGTCAACAATAAAAGAATCAGCATCAAAAATAAAAAATAGGAATGATTTGATAAGAGAAACACAAAATATTATTGCAGTAATAAGAAAATGTGAATTAATTTGCGATATTCACAGAAAATTTGTAAAGCTTCCTGATGATTGTAATCTATGTGAAGCTTGTAAATAAGATTACATGGAGGAAATAAAAAATGCAAGAAACAAAACAAGAATTAATCTCAAAGGATATGACAATAGGAGAAGTAATCTCTAAACATCCACAAGTAGCAAATACTTTAATGTCTTATGGGCTACAATGTGTAGGCTGCCATATAAATACAATGGAAACATTAGAACAAGGATGTATAGGTCATGGAATGCCAGAAGAAACTTTTAATGAAATGATGATAAAAGTAAATGAAGTAGCTGCTACTTCAAGTAATGAAGAGAGTAAACAAACTAAAGATGGCAATAAACAACCAATAATTCTAACTGAGACAGCTATAAAGAAAGTAAAAGAGTTAATTGCAAAGGAAGAAAATGCTCAAGGTTTGAGGGTTGGTTTAGTTGCTGGAGGTTGCTCTGGACTTTCATATGACTTAGCTTTTGATGAACAAAGAGAAGATGACAAAGTAGTTGAGTTAGATGGATTAAAAGTTTTCTTGGCTGAAGAACATTTAGGGATGTTAAGTGGATTAAAAATTGATTTTGTAGATGGATTAAATGAATCTGGATTCAAAATAGAAAATCCAAATGTTCAATCTACATGTGGTTGTGGAAGTTCATTTAGTTAGTTAGGAGTGAAAATGGCAGAAGCAGTTGAAATTACTAGAGAAATATTCGATCATGCGAATGAAGAGAGATATGTAGATAAAACTCTCCCTGGTATAAATGAGGATGTTGTTAGGAAAATCTCTGCTTCTAAAAATGAACCTGAATGGATGTTACAAAAAAGATTACAATCATTAAGAATATTTCAAGAATCTAAACTTCCAAATTGGGGACCAAATCTAGAAAATCTAAATTTAAATGAAATAACATATTATATTAATCCAGATGAAAAATCTCATGCAACAAAATGGGAAGATGTTCCAGAAGATATAAGAAAAACATTTGAAAAATTAGGGATTCCAGAAGCAGAAAAAAATGCTTTAGCTGGAGCTGGTTCTCAATATGAATCCATAACAGCATATCATAATTTAAAAGAAGAGTGGGCTAAGAAAGGAGTTATTTTTGAGGATATGGATGAAGCCCTAAAAAAATATCCTGGATTAGTTAAAGAATATTTTATGACAAAATGTGTTCCAATTAATGATCATAAATTTGCTTCTTTACATTCATCTGTATGGAGTGGTGGAACTTTTATTTATGTTCCAAAAAATGTTAAAGTTACAGTTCCATTACAAGCATATTTTAGAATGAATGCTAAAAAATCTGGACAGTTTGAACATACATTAATCATAGCAGATGAAGGTTCAGAAGTTCAATATATAGAAGGTTGTTCAAATCCATTGTTTAAAGATGCTTATAATCTACATGCAGGTTGTGTAGAAATTTATGTTAAGAAAAATGCTAAAGTTAGATATACTTCAATGGAATCATGGAGTAAAAAAACTTTTAATTTGAATACAAAGAGAGCAATTGTATCTAAAGATGGAGTTATTGAATGGATTAATGGTAATACTGGATCAAATACAACAATGCTTTATCCTTGTTCTTTATTAACTGAACCTGGAGCAAAATGTGAATCTATTGGAATTGCTTATGCAGGAGAAGGACAAAATCAAGATACTGGAATGAAAGTTATCCATCTAGCTTCTAATACTAACTCAACTATAATATCTAAATCAATTAGTAAAGATGGTGGAATTACTTCATATAGGGGATTATTAAAGGTTGTAAAAGGAGCTAAAAACATAAAATCAAATGTACAATGTGATGCATTAATGATGGATAATAAATCTCAATCTAACACATTTCCAACAATGGAAATAAAAGAAAATGATAATGTTGATATTGCACATGAAGCTACTGTTGGAAAAATTGGACAAGATCAAATATTTTATTTAATGTCTAGAGGTTTATCAGAAGAAGAAGCCACAAAAATGATTGTTAGAGGGTTTATGGAACCTGTTTCAAAACAACTTCCATTAGAATATGCTATTGAATTTAATAGATTAATTGAATTGGAGATGGAAGGATCTTTAGGTTAAATTATGAGAGGGTGATAAGGATTAGTGAGAGAAATGATATATACAATAAAGGAAGAAACTGTAAAAGAGTTATCTAGTAAGTTAAACGAACCCAAATGGCTTTTAGATCTAAGATTAAAGGCTTTAAATGAATTTAATAAAATTCCTACACCTAACTTAAAATATAGTATGTCTGTTTTAACAGATACTAATAGAATTAATTTTGAAGATATCAATACTTTAAATCAGATTTCTGATACAGTTAAAGTAGAAAATAAAGATGTTATTGTTCTACCTTTTGAAGAAGCATTAAAAAATAATGAATATTCTGAATTAATTAAAAAATATTTCATGACTTCTATAAAAAATAATAAATTTACATTACTTCATAAAACTTCATTTGGAAGAGGAATCTTTGTTTACATCCCAAAAAATGTAGAAGTTAATGATTCTATTCATATTAATCTAAATGTAGATACTAATACACAATTAGATACAATCTTTTTAGTAGCTGAAGAAAATTCAAAAGCCAATATAATCCAAACAAAAAATAATGAAAATAAATCTTTTTATTCAGAAATTGTAGAAGTTTTTACTAAAAATAATTCAAAAATAAATTTTTCAACAATCCAAAATTTAAATGAAGAATCTATTAATTTAGTAACAAGAAAATCTAATGTTGATAAAGATTCTAATTTTGATTGGTTAGATTGTTACCTAGGAAGTTCTTTTACATTAGCAGATGTTACAAGTATATTAAATGGAGAAGGGGCTTCTTCTAATAATTATAGTTTATTTTTTGGAGCTAATCAACAAAACTTTGATCTTTGTTTTAATACAATACATAATGCCCCAAATACAAATAGCGATATGATTAGTAAAGGAGTTTTAAATGATAAAGCGAAAACTATTTGTCGTGGTTTAATAAGAATTGAATCTAATGCCTCTGGTTCAAATGGTTTTCAAAAAGAAGATATTTTATTGTTAAGTAAAGATGCTGAAGTAGATCCTATTCCAAATTTAGAAATTAATAATCATGATGTTAAATGTTCCCATGGTGCTACTGTATCTCAAATAAATGATGAAAATTTATTCTACTTAAAATCTAGAGGAATAGAAGAAAAAGAATCTAGAAAGTTAATTGTTAATGGATTTTTCGAGCATTTTATAACAAAAATAGAAAATGAGAATCTAAGAAATGAATTAAAAAAATTAATTGGAGCGAAACTAGCATGGTAGCTATAACAAAAAATAAAATGGAGAAGTTAAGAGAAGATTTTCCAATTTTATCTAGAAAGATTCATGATAAACAATTAATTTATTTAGATAATTCAGCAACAACACAAAAACCAATACAAGTAATAGATACAATAATAGATTATTATTCAAATTATAATTCAAATGTACATAGAGGATTACATAAGTTAAGCGAAGAAGCAACTTTAAAATTTGAAGAAGCCCATAAAAAAGTTGCTAAGTTTATTAATGCAGATTTTAAAGAAGTAATATTTACAAAAGGAACAACAGAATCACTAAATCTTTTAGCATATTCATTATCTAATCAATTAAAAAAAGGAGATGAAATTGTATTAACACAAATGGAACATCATTCTAATTTAGTTCCATGGCAACAAATAGCAAAAAAATTAGGATTAAAACTTAAATTTATAAAAATAAAGAATGATGGTACTTTAGATTTGGAAAACAATCCAATAAATAAAAAAACTAAAATTGTTTCTATAACACACATATCAAATTTCTTAGGAACAATTAATCCAGTAAAAGAAATTGGAAAAATAGCACATGAAAATAATGCTTTGTTTATTGTGGATGCTGCACAATCAGTTCCTCATCTTCCAATTGATGTTAAAGATATTGATTGTGATTTTTTAGTTTTTTCTGCTCATAAAATGTTGGGTCCAACTGGAATTGGAATTTTGTATGGAAAAAAAGATTTACTTAATGAAATGCAGCCATTTAATTATGGTGGGGATATGATTTTAGAAGTTAAATTTGAAGATGCTAAATTTAATGAACTTCCTTGGAAATTTGAAGCAGGAACTCCAAATATTGCTGGAGCAATTGGTTTTGGAGCTACTATTGATTACTTAAATAAAGTAGAAATGAATAATATTCGAGAACATGGAAAAGAATTAACTAAGTATGCTATAAAAAAATTATCTGAAGTTAAAAATTTAGAGGTCTATGGTCCACTAGATCCAGAAAAAAGAGGATCTTTAATTTCATTTAATTTAATTAATATTCATCCACATGATATAGTCTCTTTATTAGATGATCATGGAATAGCTGTTAGAGGTGGCCATCATTGTGCTATGCCAACTATGAAATTAATGGGATTAACAGGATCTGTAAGAGCTAGTTTTTATTTATATAATACAAAAGAAGAAATTGATTATTTTGTTGAAACATTAGAGAAAGTTAAAGGAGTTTTCAAATGAATGATTTTATGAATCAAGAGATGTATCTGGAACATATTCTAGATTTATATAAAAATCCATTAAACTTTGGAGTTTTAGATAATGCAGATTTTAAAGAAAGATGTTTTAACCCAAGTTGTGGAGATGAAGTAGAAATACAAGTTAGATTAGATAATAATAAAGTAGAAGATGTTAAGTTTATAGGAAAAGGTTGTGCTATTTCAGTTGCTTCAGCTTCTTTATTAACAGATCATATAAAAGGAAAATCATTAGATGAATTAAAAAATTTAACAAAAGAAGATATGATTAAATTAATTGGAATTGAAGTTGGACCAGCTAGAGTAAAATGTGTTACTTGCTCATTAGTTTCATTAAGAGAGGGTATAAAATCATTGGAGGATAAAAATGTTAGAAGTTAAGGATTTACATGTTAATGTTGAAGGTAAAGAAATACTAAAGGGAGTTAATTTAGAAGTTAAAGATGGAGAGATAGTAGCTTTTATGGGCCCAAATGGTTCAGGTAAATCTACTTTAGCTTATGTTTTAATGGGACATCCTAAATATGAGATTACTAAAGGAAAAATTCTATATAATGGAGAAGATATAACTGAAATGGAACCTAATGAAAGAGCTAAGAAAGGATTATTTTTGTCATTTCAATATCCAAGTGAAGTATCTGGAGTTTCAGTTTCTAATTTCTTAAGAACTGCTTTAAACTCAAAAAGAGAGTCTCCAATTAATGTAATAGAATTTAGAAAACTATTAATGGAAAAATTACAATTGTTAAAAATGGATAAATCTTTTATGAATCGTTATCTAAATGAAGGATTTTCAGGAGGAGAAAAGAAAAGAGCAGAGATTTTACAATTAGCTGTCTTAGAACCAAAAATGGCAATTTTAGATGAGACTGATTCAGGATTAGATATAGATTCTTTAAAGACAGTGGCTAATGGTATTAACAAAATTAAAACAAATGATAGGTCTATATTAATCATAACCCATTATCAAAGAATTTTAAATTATATCACTCCAGATAAAGTTTATGTTTTAGTTAATGGAAAGATTGTAGAATCTGGTGGAAAGGATTTAGTTAATGAATTAGAAGAACATGGTTATGCTAAATGGGGTAGTGAAGAGTCTACTTCTGAAGAAGTAAAAGCTTGATTATTTTCTTTTTTTAACTTCGATTTTAGGACATATTTTAGTAAGTAGGCATTTACTACATATTGGGATAGGTGCTTTACAAATAGCTCTTCCATGATCAATAAACATATGACTTAAATCAAGCCAATCTTTTTTTGGAATTATTTTTACTAAATCTTTCTCTACCTTTATTGAATTTTTATTATTTGTTAATTTCAATCTGTAAGATAGTCTTAAATTGTGAGTATCTACAACATATCCTTCATGAATCTGGAAAGCATTTCCTAAAACAACATTAGCTGTTTTTCTTCCAACTCCTTGTAATTTAATTAACTCATTTAGTTTATTAGGAACTTTTCCACCATGTTCCTCAACTAGAATTTTACAAGTTTTTTTAATGGATTTAGCTTTATTTTTATAAAAATTAATTGAACTAAGATCTTTCTCTAATTTTTTTAAATCAACATTAGCATAATCTTTAGCTTTTTTATACTTTTTAAACAAATCTTTTGTAACAAAATTAACTCTTTTATCAGTACATTGAGCACTTAATATTGTAGCTATTAAACATTGTAAAGGGCTTCTTATTGATAAAGAAGTTTTAGATTTAGGATATTCTTTTCTTAATAAAGAGATTATTTTTATTGTTTTATCCATATTAAAATTATTTCTTAAAAGAAGATAAGTTTTTAGTTAATCCTTTGAATGGAAATGGTCTTTCATTAGATACTAACGTCATATATCTTAAATAAACATAAATTTGAGTGTTCCACATCTCTACAAATTCAGCTAATTCGTTAGATCTTTTTCCACTTATAATCACAAAAATCCAATGAACTATAACAATAATTTGAATTAATACTTTCCATAAACCTAATATGATCCCAGTAATTAAGCCAATAAGAATTCTCAATAATGCTTCTCCCCTTTCACCCATGTTAAATAATCATTTTAAGTAATATAAAAAGATTCTTATCTAATTTTTAAAATTATTTTAAATCTATTCCATGTTCTTTTCTTCTATTTTTTACCTGTGGATCTAATGAAAGTGCGCTCTCTGGTTTTTCCTTTTCTTTAACAAATTTTTCTAAATAAGAATCAATAGTTTTATCATCGTCTTTTCTATAAATATATTTCCTGGAATATTTCTCTTTTTCTTCTAACAATTCTGAAACTTGCTTTTTTATTCTCTTTCTTTCTTTTTCTTGTTTTTCTTTCCTCTTAATCAATCTTATTTGTTTTTTTCTCTCAAATAACTTTTGAATCTTTAAATAAGGAATATTAATTAAATTTAAGAAATTATAATTCTTACTTATTTTTTCTTTTTTTACCTTTCCCATAAGACCTTTCCAAATTTGGTTACTTTTCTAACTCTATGTAAAGGAACTTCTTTATTATATAGAACTATAAAATCTCCCTCAATAGATTGAATTTCATTAAATTTTATTTCTTTAATGCTATTAACTATTCTATCTACATAATGTAATAAATATCCATCTCTATCTAAGTCTTTATCCCATCTAATTTTGTTAATTAAGTCTTTTATAGGTATCATAAGAAATGCTCTGGCATTAATCTTTTGTTAATTTCACCTCTAAAATTTTCTTTTACTAAGTCTTTAGTTTTTTTATTAAAATTTCCTAATAACCATGATAATTTTATTAAAGCCACTTCCGATAGCATATCCTCTCCAGAAATAACTCCTGCATTTGTTAAGTCAATAGCATTACTATAAACATGCATTTGAACTCTTCCAAAAATACATTGAGAAGTCATAACAACAACACATCCTGATTTAACTAAGTCTTTAATTGCTTTTAGATTTTTAGAATGTATCTTAGTTAAACTATTTGGAGTTCCGACTGGAGCTTGTCCTAACCCAGTTCCTTCAATAATCAATCCTTTATACTTATTTTTTTTATAAAATTCAAATTGTTCTGGCATAAAATTTGGATGTATTTTAACTAAAGCAACTTTTTCTTCCATTTTATCTAATAATCTAACTGGACCTTTATTTTTTTCATACTTATAAAAAAATTCCATAGATTTTGTTTTATAGTTAATTTTTGCTATTACATTAGAATTTACAACTTTAAATGCATCTCTTCTACTTGTATGAAATTTTCTAGTTTTACATGCTGGAAGTATTAAACAATTATCATCGTCTAAAGATTCATGCATACAAATTCCTACACCATTAAAGTCTGTTTTAGCAATAAACTCAGCTGCACATATTAAATTAGTAGCAGCATCTGAACTTGGTCTATCAGAACTTCTTTGGGCTCCAACTAATATAACTGGAATGGGTAAATTTTCTAACATAAAAGATAATGCTGCAGAAGTGTAATGCATTGTATCAGTTCCATGTCCAATTATAACTCCCTTAACTCCTTTTTTTATTTCTTTTACAACAGCTTTTGCAATTATTGAATAATGTTTAAATCTCATGTCTTCAGAAAACATATTTGATAAAAATGTGCTATGAATATTAGCTATTTTATTTAATTCTGGAAACATAGCTATTAATTCTTCTGGAGTAAACTTAGATTCTACACCTCCTGTTCTATAATCAACTTCAGAAGCTATTGTTCCTCCAGTATGTAGTATAGAGATTGTAGGGAGTTTTTTATTATGTTTTATTTTTTTCTTTTTTATCTTAGAATTTTTATGTTTTTTTAGTATTTTAATATTTTTTATTCTCTTTTTCTCTATTCCAATATTATATCCATTTTTTAATTTTAAAACTAATATATCTTTAGTTAAACTAGGCATTAAACATCCTTCATACTCTAAAGTAGAAGTTTTTATTTTTATAAAATCACCAATTTTCATTGTAATAATTAATTGTAACTAATATAAAAATTTATTCAACTTTTATGTTTGTTATTATATCATAAAAAATACTGATAACTAATTATTAGTACACTCAAAGTTCCTCCCATCAAAATAATCAGTCTTGGATACCTAATATTAAGGTTTAATAGAATCTCACTAACAAAAGAATGACCATTATTTTTTTCATCACTAATTTTATGACCTCTTGCATATTGAGTCATAGTAGTTAAAGGACACACAAATAAGTTACCTCTTTTATTATATAGTTTTATAGAACTACCCCATCCAACATTCAAGCCCATCACTCCAATAACATACCAAAAATGGTAGAAAACTCTATTAGGCCAAATTGATTCTGGAACAAAAAATAGTCCTATCCAACTAATAAAGAACAAAATATGGAGAAAAACTAAGAATTTAATCAATTGTTTATTATATTTTAAGTTCATCATTTCATTAAAATTTATTTAAGTTTATTAATATTGAGTTTATATAAGTTTGACAATTGTAATTAGATAAGCTATAAGCTTTTCTTTTTGTTATTCTCTTTTGAATTCTAATGACTTTATAAAATAATTTTTTATTTACTCTTAATTTTTTAATTTTAACTTTTTCAGGATAATTTTCTAAGTAATCTTTTGTTAATCTTCTTGTAAATTCAATATCTCTAGAAAATTCATAAATATTATTGGATTCATCGATGATAAACAAATGTTTTATCTTAAAAATCCTAACTAATGAAATCCCAAAAGGTCTAGTGCATATTTTTATAGTAACTTTTTTAGATTTTCTCATTCAACTTTTGTTATAGCTACCTTTTAAAATATTATCTTTATTTATGCAAAAATACTATTATATACTAGAATATATATTTTAGAAATTATAAGTATTTATATACAAATTAATTATATAGTTATAATTAATTAAAAAGAAAATTTAACTATCTCGATTTTAATTTGGGCATTAAAATCATTTTGGGCAATGATAGTTGTTTACCGATTCTAAGTTTAATTAGTTTTACTTATTTTGAGAGTCTAAATTGGGCAAGATAAACTCTTTCTAAAAGAAGTACAAGCATAACTAAGATATAAAGTTTATTGTGCTAAAGTAAACAATAGGGGGAGATTAAATGGAATTTATTGTGCAAAATGCGATTGAAACAAGCAAAGAAAATAAACAGGATGTTGTTATAGGACAAGCAAATATAAAAGTTGTTGGATGTGGAGGCGGAGGCGCTAACATGGTTAATTGGCTCTTTAAGAAAGGTATTCAGGGAGCTGAAATTGTTGCGATTAATACTGATAAGCAACATTTAGATATGATTAATGCTGATCGAAAAGTGTTAATTGGAAGAGAATTAACACGTGGATTGGGTTGTGGAGGTTTCCCAGAGAAAGGGAGGGAAGCTGCAAAAGAACAAATCCATGAAGTTAGAGAATCAATGAAGGATTCTGATATGGTTTTTGTATGTGCTGGGGAAGGAGGAGGAACCGGTACTGGAAGTGCACCTGTTGTAGCACAAATGGCTAAAGATATGGGTGCAATTGTTATTGGAACAGTAACAATGCCTTTTGATATTGAGAGAGCAAGAATAGATAAAGCAGAGTTTGGATTACAACAACTAAGAGAAGTTTCTGATACTGTTATAGTGATAGATAACAATAGATTAGTACAAATAGCTGGAAATCTACCAATAGAACAAGCTTTTGCTGTTGCAAATGAGTTAATAGCTACAATGATTAAGGGAATTGTAGAAACAATTGCTGTACCAAGTTTAGTAAACTTAGATTACGCAGATGTTAAAGCAATAATGAGTAATGGAGACGTATCAGTTATAGGAATAGGTGAAGCTAATAGTGAACATAGAGTAGATGAAGCAGTGAGGAGAGCATTAACAAATCCTTTATTAGATGTTAGTTATGAAGGTGCAACTGGAGCATTAATTCATGTTTCGGGTGGTTCTGATCTAACATTAGATGAAGTAGCTAAAGCTGGTGAGATGGTGACAGAAGCACTAGATGCAGATGCAAATGTTATATGGGGAGCTAGAATTGGTGAGGATATGAAAGGAAAGTTAAGAGTGATGACAATCGTGACAGGAGTAAATAGTCCATATATTCTTGGTAGAGTTGATCACAAAAAACCAGATCCACAAACAGTTCATTTAAGCAAAGAACTGGGAATTGATTTAGTTAGATGAATGATTAAGGGCAGACCCCCAAAGTAAGCCCTTCTTTACTCTTGCTGGTACTTTCAAGTACCAGCTTTATTTCTTTTTATATTCAATTAGAATTATTCTTCTGAAGAATTACTAACACCCATTAGTCTTTGATATAAGGATCCTCCAGAAACTCTATTTTTTCTTTTTAATATCTTTGGTAATCTTTCCATAAATTCATTATTTCTCTTGCCATTTCTTTCTTCTCCATCCATATTTGGAATATCACCAAAAAACCATTCAGTTTTTCCTCTTGTATCTTGACTAGAAGCTATAATAATTTGACTCTTTCTTTCTAAGTTATTTACATTTAAACCATGGTAATCACCTATGTAAACTTTATACGAACGACCATTTCTATCAGAATAAATAAGACTTGTATTATCTTCATTAAATCCCCAATGAACTAAAACATCTGGATGTACATAATGTGCAAGTGGAATCATTTAGAATAAAATTAACGGATTTTTATATTCTTTGTTGTAAAATATAATATATATTCATTTATTATCTTTCTTAAACATATTTTTTACTTTATTTAGTAATCCTTTACTCTCTTTTTTTATAGGACCCATATGTTTTTGTAAAGGAAATAATCCATAACCTTTCATTCTATCTCCACATTCATTAAAACAACATACTTTATCTAACGGAACTCTAGTAGATCTTGGATTGTCATTACTATATCCTAATGTTATTATTATTTGAGGTTCTTGAGTTGGTGGAGCATTTACTACTCTAGAAACAGCATCTTTATCAAAACTTCCAACCCAACATGAAGCTAATCCTTCTTCTGTGGCTAATAATAAAATATTTTGAGCTAATGCCGCACAATTTTGAACCCCAAACATATTTGCTTTCACCCCAAACATTCTTTTCATATCTGGTTTTTTATTTAATATAACAATATACATTGGTGCTTGAAGCATCCACATTTGTTCTAAACATGCTTGAGCTATTTGTTTCTTTTTATCATCATCATCTACTAAAACAATGTTCCAATTTTGCATATTTCCACTAGAAGGGGCATGAATTGCAACATTTAAAATATCAGTAACCAACTTTGGATTTACTTTTTTTTCTAAATATTTTGTATAAGTTCTTCTTCTTAATATGACTTCTCTTAATTCCATAAGAATATTTAGTTTATTTTATATATAAATTTTCTGTACTTAGTTATCTTTATAAATTTTCAATATTTAAGCAAATCATGGATTATCTAACTTTAGTAGAAGTATTTGAAAAATTAGAAAAAACATCAAAAAGATTAGAAAAAACTTTCATATTATCCAAACTTCTAAAAAAAACAAATAAAGAAGATTTAGAATATATAATTTATTTAGTTCAAGGTAGAATTTTTCCTCAATGGGATCGAAGAGAGATGGGTTTAAGTTCTAAATTAATCATAAAAGTTCTTAATTCTGTAACTGGAGACTCTAATGATGATATAGAAAACATTTGGAGTAGAGAGGGAGATCTTGGAAAGGTAGCTTTTATTTTAATCCAAAAAAATAAACAAAGAACATTACACAGACAAGAATTAACTGTAAAAAAAGTAATAGAAAATCTAAGAAAATTGGCTGGATTAGAAGGAAAAGGAACAGTAAATAAAAAAATTCAATTAGTTTCTGAATTATTAACATCTGCTAATCCATTAGAAGCTAAATTTATTATTAAAAATATTTTAGGGACATTAAGAATAGGAATTGCAGAAGGGATAGTTAGAGATGGTATTGTTTGGACTTATTTTGATAAAGAGATAGGATTTAATTATAATGAGAAAGAAAATAAGATAGATGTTGAAAGAGAAAAATATAATTTTTATGTTGATCTAGTTCAAAGAGCTTATGATATAACAAATGATTATTCTAGGGTAGCTTTAACAATTAAGACTAAAGGAATTGAAGGATTATCTAAAGAAAAGTTATCTCCTGGAAGTCCAATTAATGTTATGTTATATCCAAAAGCTGAAGATATTGAAGATGCTTTTAATACTATAGGAAAACCTTGTGCTTTTGAATATAAATATGATGGGATTAGATTACAAATATCAAAAGAGAATAATGGAAATATAAATATATTTACAAGAAGATTAGAAAATGTCACTAAACAATTTCCAGAAGTAGTAGATTTTGTTAAAAGATATATAAAAGCCAAATCATTTATTATTGATTCTGAGGCAGTTGGATACAATCCTAAAACTAAAAAGTATTTACCTTTTCAAAGTATTTCTCAAAGAATTAAAAGAAGATATGATATAGATTCTATGTCAAAAAAATTTCCTGTTGAAGTAAATATATTTGATATAATTTATTATAATGATAAGAATTTATTAAATGAACAATTTAAAGAAAGAAGAAAAATATTAGAAAAAATAACTAAACAAATAAAATTAAGATTAGTTTTAGCTAAACAATTAGTTACAGGTGATGTAAAAAAAGCTGAGAAATTCTATAAAGAAGCTTTAACTAAAGGTGAAGAAGGGTTAATGGCCAAGAATTTAGAGGGAATTTACAAACCAGGATCTAGAGTAGGTTATGGAGCAAAAATAAAACCAACAGCTGATTCTTTTGATTTGATCATTGTAAAAGCAGAGTGGGGTGAGGGTAAAAGATCAAAATGGTTAACAAGTTATACTATAGCTTGTAATCATGATGGAGAATTATTAGAACTTGGTAAAGTATCTACTGGGTTGAAAGAGAAAGGTGAGGGAATTACATTTGACCAAATGACTAAATTGTTACAACCTTTAATAAAAGAAGAAAAAGGTAGAAATATTATAGTAAAGCCAGAAATTGTTATAGAAGTTGGCTATTCAGAAATACAAAAAAGTCCTACTTATTCTAGTGGTTATGCTTTAAGATTCCCAAGAGTTGTTATGTTACGTCCTGACAGATCCAAAAAAGACATTTATACTCTAGAAGACATAAAAAAAGCATACAACAAACAGAAAAAGTAGAATTCAAACTTAATTATAATAATCTTTAAATATAAGTAAAGGTTTAAAACACTGTATTATCTATCCAATAGAAGTAAATAATCACATCTTATCTTGAGTGGTTAATTTAAAAAAAAGAGGTTATGGAGGCTGATCTTGTATGATTGTAAAAGAGGAGTTTTTAAGTAATTTAAGACGTGCTTTCGATCTTAATCTATATGAGGTGAGAATTTGGACTGCACTTCTTTCTCGTGGTATTTCTACAGCTGGTGAGTTATCAGATATTGGTAATGTTCCAAGATCCAGGGCTTATGATGTTCTAGAGTCATTAGAAAAAAAAGGTTTTGTTGTGATGAAACTTGGCAAGCCTATTAAGTATATTGCGGTTGAACCAAAAGAAGTTGTAGAGAGAGCTAAAAAATTAGTGAGAATGGGCGCTGATGATAATCTAAAAAAATTAGATGGACTAAAAGGAACAGCTATCTTAAAAGAATTAGATTCTTTACACAAAACTGGTATTGAATTTATTGATGCTAGTGATTTAAGTGGAGCTATAAGGGGAAGACATAATTTATACACACATCTAGAAACAATGATTAAGAGAGCTGAAAAAAACGTAACAATAATGACAACTGCTAAGGGTCTTGTAAGAAAAGTAGATGCTTTAAAACCAGAGTTAGAAAGACTAGCAAAAAAAGGAGTTAAGATAAGAATTGCAGCTCCAGTTACAAAAGAATCTGTATCTGCTGTAAAAGATTTAAGTAAAATTGCAGAAATAAGAAATATTAATAAGATAAATGCTAGATTTTGTGTAGTGGATGATAATGAGATGATGTTTATGGTAAAAGATGATGAAGATGTACACCCAACTTATGATATTGGGGTTTGGGTTAACACACAATTTTTTGCTAATGCTTTAGGTAACATGTTTAATCTAGCTTGGAAAGATATGCAACAAGCAGAAAAAGTAAAAGTTTAAATTTTTTTATTAATCAATTATCTCAGTTTCTAATTTTTCTAAATCACAAAAGTCAGTAGTGAAGTTATATGCTCCCGCATTTAAAAAAATTAAATCATCTCCTACTTTAGGATTATTAAGATAAACTCTATATCTAAAAAGATCCATAGAACAAGGTGTGATTCCTTTAATTACATAAGGATGTCCTTGATTTTTTGGAAGTTCTCCTTCAACAATAAGTTTTACTGGAACAATTAATGCATCTAAATCTGAATTGTATACTGAAGCGTTAACGATGATATTTTTTTCATGAATACATTTAATATGAGTAATAAGTTTACAAGAAGAAGCTGAGATATATCTTCCTGGTTCTATAATCAACTCAATATTTTTATTTTTTAACCATCCCCTTAGTTCTTTAATTTTATCAAATACACTTTTTATTACATCTTCATTTGTATTTGCATAATTAGAAGGGATTCCACCACCAATGTTTATGTAGTCTATTATTTCTAGAACTTCATCTTCAATGATATTTGATATTTCATATTTAAGATCCCATTCACTTATATTTTGTGTTTTTCTATGAAAATGCAATCCTAATTTCAAAATTTTACTATTATTCTTCAATTCTTTAATTCTTTTATTTATTATTTCATGATTCATTCCAAAAACAAAATATTTTTCAGTTTTTATTGTGTTTTCTCTTAATTTCATTCTCAAAAAAAGAATAATTTTTTCATCATTTTTATCTAAGAATCTTAAAAGTTCTTCTAAATCTGATTCATTGTCTATAACAAATTTATTTATTCCAAAATCAAATAATTCTTGAATTAAATTTTGGTCCCATCCTTGAGCTAAGAAGAGAACCCGAGATTTAGCTTTAACATTTTTTAATTCATTTTTAAGATGAATTGAAAACCAACAATCTGTCTTTTCTTCTAATATTTTAGTAATTATTGGATTTGTTTTTGAGCTATATGAGATAATGTTACATATTTTTTCAATTTTATTATATTGTTCTAATAACTTAGATTTTGATAAAACAAATTTAGCTTTTTTCATTTTTTAATAAACCCTCTTCATTTAATTTTTCTAGAGCTCCAATCATCGCTAAAGGAAATGTAATTGTTACATCTCCAACCACAGTAGCAATATCACTTTCATATTGCACTTTTCCCCAAGATTTGGCTTCGTTTGTAGTGGCCCCAGACATACTTCCAGAAGTTTTATGAGCAGTAGTCATGTAAACTGCATAATTTGCACCACCATTCAATAAAGTACAAAGTATTGCATGATGTTTTGAGATTGATCCTCCTAAAGCAATCACACCTTTCTTTTCATCATGACTTGTTACTAAAAGAATATTACCAAAATCTTCTACAACATCAACAATAAAATCTTTGTGTTTTTGTTGAAAAAGGTAAAGATGAAAGCCAAAAGCACCATCAGTAATAGCTGGACAGAATATTGGCACATCATTCTTAGCTGCTTGATATAAAATAGATGATTCATCTTCTAACATCAAACCTATTTCTCTTAACATATCAGATATTGCCCAACGTTTTTGTTTTTTGTACAATCTATCTAAAATTTTAAGCATTTCATTCTCGAAACGCATATAACTCTCATTTGTAATTAAAATATTTCCTACTCTATTTATCCCTTTTTCATTAAGATCAACATCATCTGAATCAAAATTACCAATTGAAAACTTTTCACCTAATGCTTTCATTATATCTTCTTCTATTCCCCCAACTGTTGTGACCATAACATTAGCCATATTCAATTTTATCACTTGAGAAAAAAATCCTCTTAATCCAGAAGTAACCATGTTAGATGTGAATGTAAGAAAGATCTTAGCATTATCTTTTTTCATCTTAACGAAAACTTCTGATGCTTTTTTAAGCTCAATACTTTGATAGCCTAAATTCTGATAAGAATTAAGCAAATCTTTTACTTGCATACCTTTTTCCCATCTTAGATCTTTTATATATGACATTTTACATCTTATAATTTGGTAATGAATTGTTTATAGAACTAATTAGACTCTTAACTTCCAGATTTTCTTACACTATCAAATAAAATTTTTGAAAGTTTCATTGATATAAATAAAAAAAGAGTATTTAAAAGAATTTCGTTATTCTATTCTTTTCCGAGATTCTTCAATTTTTTCTTTAAATGTAGATTTTTGCATACTTCCAACAATTCTTCCAATTTCTTCCCCTTTTTTTATTATTAGAAATGTAGGGATGCTCATGACTCCAAATCTGACTGCTAACTCTGGTTCTTTGTCAACATTCAATTTAGCAAATTTTAAGTTTTTAATTTCTTCACCTAATTGATCAAATATTGGATCCATTTCTTTACAAGGAGAGCACCATTCCGCCCAAAAGTCTACAATAATTGTTTCTTTTATTTCTTCGTCTATGTTATTTTTTGTTAAATTTAACATTTCTTACCTCTATCTTATAAGACATTACAAATAATAAATCAGATAATCTATTTATATATTTATATACTTCTTCTCTTATCAACCCTGCTCTTAATACTTGAGTTAATTCTCTTTCTAATATTCTACATCTCACTCTTGCTTCATTTAAATAAGCTGATCCTAACTTTGTAAATCTTATAAAGTTTCTAGGAAACGAGAATTCATCCATATACAACTCTATTTCTATAATATCTTCATTAGTGATTGGATACCTAACTTTTTTCCCTATTCCACCTAATGAAATTTCTCCACCTAACTGCCAAAGTTTTTTGTTAATTTTTTCTATTATCTCTTTAAATTCTTTATTATAGATACAACAAAAATCTAATGAGGATTGTAAAGCATCAATATAACCATTCAAATCTATAATACAACTATCTTTAGGAACTTTTAAATCTCCATAAGTAACAGTTTCGCCTTCATCACCTACTTTTGTATATATCTTCATTTAACCACAAGCACTATACCCACAATCAAAACAAGTAGGCTCTTTACACCCAGAAACCATTCCAACATTTGTACTGAAACATTTAGAACAATGTAATTTTAGTTGTTCAGGCATATTTACTTCTCCATCATTAAAAGTAGACTGCCCATTCAATGTTGTTTGTCCATTCAAATCTTTTAACACTCCTGTTTTAGTTAAATGTTTTCTTATAACTTTAGAAATTCCATGTGGTATTGAGTCTACTCTATTTGGACCTAATCCTAAAGGTTTGTCCCCTTTTATAGAATTTAAATGTTTTATTAATTTGATAGGGTCCCCTTCATTTTCTAAATATTTACTTAACATTATTCCTAATGCTGTAGTTAGCCCACTTATCTCTGTTCCTATTGGGGAGATATTTGTAAATACTTTTGTTGGTCCTTCTTCATCATAATTGATATGGACATGCAAGGGACCTTGACCAGTCTCGATCTCATAGTAATCAGATTTTTCTATAGATTTTTGTTTTGTTTTTTTCTCTTTTTTATCTTTATTTAAATTTAAAATTTGTAATTCTCTACTCCCATCTCTATAAACAGTGCATCCTTTACAACCTAAACTCCATGCTAATAAATAACCATCTAAAACATCTTCTTTTGTTGCTTTATTCTCAAAATTAATTGTTTTAGATATTGCATTATCACAATATTTTTGGAAAGAAGCTTGCATTCTTATATGGGCTTTAGCACTTATGTCCATAGAAGTCACAAAAACTTTTTTTAAGTAATCTGGAATTTCTTCTATATTTTTTAACGTACCTTCTTTAACGATCTTTTCCATAATCTCATCAGAATATGCACCAGATTCTTTTAGTGCTTTTTCTAAATGTTTGTTAATATAACTTAAACTTATTTTTCCACCTAATATTGCTTTATAGTGATATGCTAAAGCAAAATATGGTTCTACACCTCCAGAAACATCAAACATCATAGCTATAGTTCCTGTTGGAGCTATATTAGTTAATGCAGCATTTCTCATTTTAATTTCTTTTTGTGCATAAATACTCTTGTCCCAATTTTGGAAAGATCCTTTCTCGTTTGCTAATTCCATAGAAGTCTGATGTGATGTCTCTTGTATGCATTGCATTATTTTTTCTGCGGTCTCTAATCCTTCTTCACTATCATATGGAATTCTTAATTGGTATAACATATCAGCAAATCCCATTATTCCCAATCCTATTCTTCTATTTGCTTTACTAGTTTTGTCTACTCTTTCAGATGGAAAATTAGAAACATCTATCACATTATCTAACATTATTACAGCGATTTTTGTAACATATCTTAATTTTTCATAATCTACTTTATTTTCTTTAACAAATTTTTCTAAGTTTATTGATCCTAAATTACAAACATCACCATCATGAAGAAATTGTTCTCCACAAGGATTACAAGCTTCTATTCTTCCTAATCCTGGTAATGGGTTAGTTTCATTCACTTTATCTATAAATACACATCCAGGTTCTCCATTTGACCAAGCTGAATCTATAACTTCTTGAAATATTTCTTTAGCAGTCATGTCTACTTCTTCAATATTTTCTATTGAAAAATTACTATTTCTTTTAATTCTTCTAGGTTTTACATCTCTATCTTTCCATTTACACATATAAGGATTAAGATCATTATTTTTTACTTTCTCCATAAACTCATTTGTTAATCCTACAGAAACATTAAAATTATTTATAGCCCCTTCCTCTTTTTTACAATGTATAAATTCTAACATGTCTGGATGATCTACTCTCATAACAGCCATATTTGCACCATGTCTATTTTGTTGTTTTATAACACTGAAAGCTCTGTTATACACTTGTAAGAAAGATATTGGACCGGATGCTACACCTTGTGATTTTTTTGCAGGCATTCCTGCAGGTCTCATTAAATGTAAAGGAAATCCTAATCCAGATCCTGCTTGTTGTAATAATGAAGCATCTTGTAATGTACTAAATATACTTTCCATAGAATCTTCTATGTTTAATACAATACAATTAGAGATCAATGTAGTATTTGCTCCTGCATTTGTTAAAGTTCTTCCAGCAGGGGTAAACTCAAAATTAGACATTACTTCATAAAATCTTTTTCTTAAATCTTCTATATATTCTTGAGATTTTCCATAATTTAATTCAACATTTGCAAGATTTTTAGAAACTCTCTCAAACATTTCTTCTGGATTTTCAATAACTAGTCCATCTTTTTTCATTAAATATCTTTTAGCAAGAACATTTAATGCATTAGAACTGAATGGAAGTTCTGTTGTTTTACCATTTAATATAGATTTTTGATTCTCTTTTTCTTCACTCATCATTTTTTTCATTACACCTCTTATTTTTACTTTATTTTGTAAGAATTTTTAATTCTTCTTCAAAATCATCAATTTTTTCAAAGTCTTTATAGACAGATGCGAATCTTAGGTAAGCTACTTGATCTAATAATTTTAGTTTTCTAATAACTTTATTTCCTATTATCCTAGTATTTATCACATGATTTCTTAATTTCTTAAGCTCTTTTTCGATAGATAAAGCAATTGTACTAACATCTTCTTCACTAAAAGGTCTTTTTTCTAAAGCTAATGCTACTCCTTTTTTTAATTTGTCAATATTGAATGGTTCTTTCTTACCATCTTTCTTCACAACCATTAAATCAATAGCTATTTTTTCATATGTTGTGAATCTTTTGCTACATTTTAGGCATTCCCTTCTTCTTCTTATAGAATCAGAGCTATCTCTGCTTTCTAGAACTTTAATCTCTTGATCGAAACAGTATGGACATTGCATAATTACACCACATGTAGTGTGTTAGATTTATTACCTACACAACATGCAGTATATATGAAGATTTGTTCTTATTTAAAGATTCTTGTATTTTAGAAGCAAGATTTCTTATAGAGTTACTACTTAGATCTTCAATTAGAAAATATTTTAAAGATTATTGTAAATTAGAATATATGCCTAAGTGTTATCTATGTAAAAGTAGTATTGAAGAGACCTTTCTTAATAAGATAATTGGGACTTATTTAGATAAAAAAGCTGTTTGTTCGGTTTGTCAGAAGCAATATAATAAGGAAGAACTCCTTGAAAAGATAAAATAATTATGTTAGATCAGTTGTTATCTTATTTTATTGTGGCATCTCTAATTTTCTAAATGATTCTGCATATTTCATCCCTTTTTCTTTTCCAATCTCAGCATATCTTGCTTTTAAGAATTCTTCAAAATTTTTCCTATGACTAACTTGAGATTTATGACAAGACAATGCTTCTATCTTCTTACCTATAACTGAACTAATATCCATCCAAGTGTTAGGATTTTCTCCACCATAAAAATAAATTTCTTTAATTTCATGTGGTCTTAATCCTTCATCAATTAAATGAGGGAAAAAATGTTCATTTCCTATAGCAGGATATATTGCATCATATACTCCTAATGCAACTGTCCTATGATCTGGATGATATTTAAAAACAGAATCAAATTTATTATTAGCTGGATCAAATGTAAAAATTATATCAGGCTTTTTCTTTCTTATAATTCTAACAAACTTTTCTCTTAGTTCTTTTGTATTTTCTACTTCTCCATCTTTCTCTCCAAGAAATATAACATCTTTTACACCTATAGTTTTAGCTGCTTCTTTTTGTTCTTTTTCTCTTATCTTTATTATCTCTTCTTTATTTTTACCAATATGATTACCTTTTTCACCATTTGTAGTTATAACATAAGAAATCTCCTTTTTTTTACTCCATAAAGCCATTGTTCCACTACATGCGAAGTCTACATCATCTGGATGAGGAACTATGACTAATACTTTTTCTTTTGTCATTCTTTTATCTAACCCATTAATTTTAAAAAGCTTTTTAATTAGGAAATATTTTTAAAACTATCCAGAGTACTTTAAAGCATGCGGGGGTAGCAAAGCCTGGTCAAATGCGCAGGACTTAAGAGTGACAAGTAAATGAAAGTTTACTATTATCCTAAATTAGGACATCCTGTCTCTTAGTGAGTTCGAGGGTTCAAATCCCTTCCCCCGCAGATTCTTATGCCCCAGTGGCTCAGTCCGGCAGAGTATCACCTTGGTAAATTAATAAATCTGAAGAGGTGGAGGTCGAGGGTTCAAATCCCTCTTGGGGCTATAGATAAAAATATAAATCTTGTAAATAATCTAAATTTATTATGAGAATAGTAATAATCGGTCCTCCAGGTTCTGGAAAAGGTGCACAATCTGAATTATTACAATCTAGATTAAAATTAAAACACATCTCTTCAGGAGAACTTCTAAGAAAAGAGATAAGAAAGAAAACTGTTATTGGTAAAAAAATTAATTCTTTATTGAAAAGAGGAAGTCTAGCTCCAGATAAAGTAATTGATAAGATTATTACTAAAACAATAAGAGGAAAAAACAATTTTATATTAGATGGTTATCCAAGAGATTTAAAACAAACTAAATATCTAGATAAAATAACTAAAATTGATAAAGTTTTATTATTAAAAGTTCCAAATTCTTTAATCATTAAAAGATTAAGTAGCAGGAGAATATGTAAATGTGGGGAAACATTTAATCTACTAACAAAAAAATCAAAGAAAAAAGGAATATGTGATAAAGACAATAAAAAATTGTATCAAAGAAATGATGATAAAATAGATATAATCAAAAAAAGATTAAAAATTTACAAAACTAAAACTAATCCAATGATTAACTACTACAAAAAAAATAATAAATTGATAATCATAGATTCATCTAAACCATTAAAAAAAGTTTTTAATGAGATAAAAAATAAACTATATAAACATTAGATTTTTATTTAAATTATGAATAAGAAGGGGCAGATCTATATACTAGCAGCTTTAATTCTTTCAATTGTAGTGTTTAGTTTATCACAGACTATTAACAGATTTCAACAAGAAGAATTAGAAGAAAATTTTGAAAAATTATCAGATAATTATGAATTAGAAGCTTCTAAGTTAATCAATTCATTAATTAAGACCGAAGGAACTATTTTAGATCCATTTTCTAAATTTACTTTATTATTCACTTCATATTCAAAAGCCCAAAATCCAGATTTTGGTTTGATATATTCGTTAGATTATTCAGGAGAAGTACAAATTGGGAATTTTTTAAATCAACCAATAATAGTTGATAATGGTACAATATCTAAAAAAGATCTAAATACATTAAATGGTTGTTATGATAAAATATCTGCTGTAATAACATTTCAAGGATTATCTTTTGATGCTGGTATTGATTTAAAAGATATTGAAGATTGTACTTTAAGCATTCCTAGTACAAGTAACATATGGATACAAATAGGTGAATTTTGGTATCCTTTTGAAATTGAAAGTGGCAAACCACAAATAATGATTGTTTCTAGATTAGAAGCGCAAGAACAAAGACAAGTTTTTGTAGGTGGAGAAGGTTTTGTAAAAGAAACTTCTAACAGACCAATATCTGCTGAGTGTATAATATTAACTAGAGAAACTAGTTGTGAATCTAATCAAAATTGTTGTTGGGATGCTTCTAAAAAAGGAAAGAAAGGAAAGCCAAGATGTAAAAGAGAAGGACAATGTAGTGAATCTGGAGGAACAGATAACTTTAGACAGCCTATTGATGGAGATGATTAAGAGTAGTCATGGATAAGGTGATAACGATATCCATTTAAATCAATTAAACATAACTTTACTAAGCAATGATTAGTAAAATGAAATTTAAAAAGAGGATTAAAAAAAAGAATAAAAAAGGGATAGGCCCAGTAATTGCTTGGATTTTATTATTAGGGTTTTCTATATCTTTAGCTGTTATGGTTTTTAATTGGACTAGAACACAAACAGAAGATTTAACAGAATCAACAGTAAGTTATGTTGAAGGTAAATTAGAATGTCAAGAGATCTCAATAAATGTTGTAACTAATGAAGATTGTACTGAATTAACAATTTCAAATAGAGGAAAATTGAATATTGAACAATTTGCTATAAGAACTTTTAGAGATGAATATGAAAATACATTAATGGAAAAAAATTTATTAGCTCCAAAAGCTTCTAGGATATTAAATATAGTGCAATCTAATAAGATAGAAGTAATCCCTATTATAGAAGCTAATGATAAATTAGTAGGTTGTTTTGAAAAGAGGATAGCTCATGAGTGTTAAAAAGAGATATGAAACTATAAAAAGAAAAGATAAAAAAGCAATTTCTAGTTTTGTAGCAACAGTTTTATTGATAGCTTTTGTTGTAGCTCTAATTTTAATTGTCATTTTATGGGGTAGAACTTATATATTAGAAAGAGCAGAAAAAGAAGGAGCATTATCTGAAAAACAATTAGAGTGTGGTAATTTAGATATTACAATTGTAAATGCACAACAGCAAGGAGATAAAGCATTAATAACAATCAAAAATTTAAAAGATTCTACAATAGATAAGTTTACATTTAGATTAATTGGAGCTGAAACAGATGTTAAAGAAAGTTTTGATAAATTGTTAGGATTAGAAGTAAAGCAATATGCACTTAGTTTAGTAGAAGATGAAGTTAAAAGTTTAGATGAGATAGATGTTATTCCTTGGTTAAAAGTAGTACGTGGTTATTTTGTACCTTGTTCTACTAAACATATAGTGGCTAATCTAATTTAATAACATTTAAATATGAGTTTAGGATTATTAATATATGAAAAAAGGGAGAGTTGAAAAGAAAGGAATATCTCCATTAATTGCTACAGTTCTTATTATTGGTTTTACAGTTGTATTAGCTGTATTGGTTATAAATTGGGCATTACCTTTTGTGAGAAATTTACAAGAAACAACAGAAGAAAGTTCAAATACACAAATACTTTGTGCTCAAGATGTTATTTTCTCTATTAAAACCGCTTGTGATGCAGGAACTAATCAAGTAAAGTTAACTGTTTCCAATGATGGTGTTAAGGATATTGATAGTTTTATAGGAAGATTCTTTGAGACCGAAGATAAAGTACAACAAGATAAAGCTTTATTTGGAAGTGGTTTAAAGTCTTTTGATATAAGCTCACATACAAAAACAGGTTTAAATCATGATGCTACAGAGGAAGTTGAATTAATTCCAGTTGTTACAATTGGTGGCAAGTCAGTAACTTGTAGTACTAATGTTAGATCATTTGGTGAGATAGGTACAGACTTAAAGGCTTGTTCATAATCTTTTTATACTCTTATTTTTTAGTTATTATATGAAAAAGAGAGGTCAAGTTTGGATTTCTGCTGTTTTATACACAGCTTTAGGAGTAATAATAATAACAATAATCCTAAGTGCTGGACTTCCATTAATTAATAAGATAAGAGATAGAAATCTAGTTACTCAAACTAAAGAATTATTACATACATTAGATGAAAACATTAGAGTGGTTGCTAATGAGGGTCCAGGTTCAAAGAGATTTATCTCACCTTTAAATATTGAAGGAGGAGAATTAAAAATAGATGAATTTGATGATAGATTAATTTGGAGTCTAAAAACAAGTAATAAGTTAGCAGAACCAGGTATTGTATTTGATGAAGGAACATTAAAATTATTTCTAAATGAAACTGTTGTTAAAGATGAATTTATAGTTAATCTAGCAGTAGATTATGAAAATATTGTAGATCTTAAATTAAATTCAGAGTTTGAAAATCCATTTTTAGGAGAGTATAGTATGACTATAGAACATGATGGAACTTATACTGATTCCAAACCTGTTATAATCATTTCTATTGGCTAACCGATAAATATTTATATCTACAACCCTATTTTTTTTTAAAAGAGTGAATATTATGTTAAACATATTTAAGAAAAAGCCACAAGTAAAACAAGAAGAAACCATATTTAAAATAACTCCTTCTCAAAAGATTGCTCAACTTCCAGATGTTAAAGATAAAGAAAATTTTGATGTTAGATATCCATTAATTGCACCTTATTCTTATGCTCATGTTTTTTGGGAAAAACAGAGTAATGAATTAGTATATTATGTTGAAGAACCAAAATTAGATGATTCAGAACAAAAAATTCTTTCTATGTTAGAGAGTAGTATAAGAGAAATAATTGATATAAGCTTCATAAATGTAAAAGAAGAAAATATTATTATTGAGTATCTAGAAAAAAATATAAGAATCTTATTAAAAGAGTTTGGAATAAAAGTAACTGAAGATTCTCTAAAAAGATTGATGTATTATATTTATAGGGATTTTGTTGGCTTAAATCAAATAGAACCTTTAATGAAAGATTATTTCATTGAAGATATAGAATGTAATGGATCTAAAACTCCAATTTATTTAGTACATAGAAAATATAGACATGTTAGAACAAATATTGTTTTTTCTGATAATAAAATATTATCAAATTTTGTTGAAAAACTGGCCCAAAAATGTGGTAAATATGTTTCATATGCTAATCCTTTATTAGATGGAAGACTTCCTGATAGCTCTAGAGTAAATGCAACTTACACACAAGATATTAGTTCTAGAGGTCCAACCTTCACAATTAGAAAATTTACAAAAGAACCATGGACTCCAATAAAATTAATTGATTTTAGAACTTTATCCCCTGAAATCCTAGCTTATTTATGGTTATTAATGGAGTATGGAACTAATATAATGGTTATAGGTGCAACAGCTTCAGGTAAAACTTCTTTTTTGAATGCTATATCTTTTTTCATTCCACCACAATCTAGAATTGTAAGTATAGAAGATACAAGAGAGCTACAATTAATGCATGAAAATTGGCTTCCTAGTGTAGCAAGAGCTGGAATTGGTTTGGCTGCAGGAAAGTCTCATGGAGCAATAACAATATTTGAATTACTTAAAGAAAGTTTTAGACAAAGACCTGATTATATCATAGTTGGAGAAATAAGAGGTAAAGAAGCATTTGTGTTGTTTCAAGCAGCAGCATCTGGACATCCAATAATGGGAACAATGCATGCAGAAGATGTTGGAACTATGATGAGACGTTTAGAGACTCCACCAATTAGTTTATCTCCTTCTTTAATTGAATCATTAGATGCAGTATGTGTTATGTCTCAAGCTGAAGTAGGAAAAAAAGTGACAAGAAGATTAAGAGAGGTATCAGAGATAGTTCATCTAACTTCAAAAGGTCCTCAAATAAACAAACCATTTGTATGGGATCCAAAATTAGATAAGTTTTATTTTAAAACTAATAGTGCTATATTAGATAGAATCTCAATTAAACAAGGGGTTCCTAAAGAACAATTAATTAATGAATTTAGAGTAAGAACTAAATTATTATGGGCAATGTACCAAAACAAAGTTTTTGGTTTTAAAGAGGTACAAGAAATTATAAATAGTTATTATAAAACTCCTGAACAAGTTCTTAGAAAATTTAAAATTATTTAGAATGACATTTGAAAGAATAAAACAAGATACACAATTAATTTTAGAATCATTATATAGGTTTGAAACTCTTGAAAATAAAAAAAAACAAGAGAAGAGTAAAAGAAAATTAAAAGAAATTGAAAAAGAGATTGAAGATTTGAGGAACTATATAACATCTTTCTCTTCTGAAATAAAATCATTAATAAGTGAGGAAAGATTAAATTTACAAAAAGATGAAAGAAGATCTTAAACAATTAGCTGGTTCAATAATCAAAACAGTAGATGAAATAATTTTATATAAAGATAACTTAATTAAAGTAAAAGCAAAAATAAAAGATTTAGAAGCCCAATTAAGTAGTAAATCAATAACTAAAGCACAATTTAATGATTATATTAATAGATTACTTAGAGGACAAAAAAAAGATCAATATATCTCTTCTCAAGAACAAAAAATTTTCAGTTTTTTAGATAAAATTGAGACTAATCTAATTACTATAACTTCATCTATTTCGAAAAAACAAGAGATTAAAACAAAAGAAGATATTTATGAAGTTCATGAAGCAAAACCTACAGAAGTTAATTTAAGTTATGTTAAAGATTTAGTTAAAAAAAGAAAGAAGAAAAAAGAACAATTAGAAATTCCTAATTATTCATTATACAAAACAACACAATATGGAAAAATTTCTAATATCTTTATGGAAAGTTTTTCTGATTATCTAATAAAGAATTATAATAGTTTTTTTATTCCATTATACAAGTCATTAAAGTCTTCAGGTATCCCAATACTATCTAAAACATATATAAGTATAATTTTATTTTCATCAATTTTAACTTTTTTTATTGGAACTTTAGCTTTCTTTTTAATATTTCAATCTTTATCTGTAATAAGTATAGTAAATTCTATATTTTTAGGGATTTTTTTAGCTTCATCTACATTTATCGCTTTATTTTATTATCCATCTATAGTTTCTAGTAGTAGAAGAAGTAAAATAAAGAATGATCTACCATTTGTGATAGTTCATATGGCTGCTGTAGCAGGTTCTGGAGCAAATCCAATTTCTATGTTTAATTTAATACTAACTTCAAAAGAGTTTAAAGGGGTTGAAAATGATGTTAAAAAAATAGTTAATTATGTGAATCTTTTTGGATATAATCTAACAACTTCCCTAAAATTAGTCGCTTTGACTACCCCTTCAAAAGAGTTTAGAGAGTTTTTGAGTGGATTAGTAACAATTATAGAAACAGGTGGAAACCTAAAACAATATCTAACTGCAAAAGCAGAAGATGCAACTACTTCATATAAACTAAATATGAAAAAGTATGTAGAATCTTTAGCTACTTATTCTGATGTTTATACTGGAATATTAATTGCTGGACCTTTATTATTTTTTTCTACTTTAGCTATAATTCAAGTGTTAGGTGGATCTCTTTTTGGTATTTCTGCATCAGTTATAGGAATGGTAGGAACTTTTATTGTCATTCCTTCATTAAACCTCTTATTTTTATTATTCATAAGTATAATACAACCAGAAATATGATTAAATTTAAAAAACACTACACAATTGGAATTGTTATTGGGTTGATTTTAGTAGTATTTGATGTAGTATACTTCTTAAAATCAAGATGGTTTCTTACTTTTCTTATTATAGCGATAAACATAGGATGGTCACAGTTTTGGATAGATTTTTTTAAAGAAAATAAAAGACAAAAGGAAATAGAATCTAGATTTTTACAATTTGTAAGAAGTTTAGTTGGAACAGTTAAATCTGGAATCTCAATTCCAAATTCAATTATACAAATAGCAAATGAAGATTATGGACCTTTAACACCTTATGTTAAAAAACTTAGAAATCAGATAGAGTGGGGCATTCCAATACAAGAAGCATTAATTAATTTTGGAGAGGATACTAACAATCCTATAATCAATAGAGCTGTATCTATAGTTCTAGAAGCAGAAAGATCTGGTGGAGAAATTGGAGATGTTTTAGATTCAGTTACAAGTTCTGTAGTTAACATCAAAAAGATGAAAGAAGAAAGAAAAGCTAGTGTTTTTTCTCAAATAGTGCAAGGGTATATAGTCTTCTTTGTTTTTATTGTAATAATGTTAGTTTTACAGTTATATCTTTTTCCACAAATTCAAGAAGTAGGAAGTTTAGGTGGCTTAACAGGAATTGATTTTGCACAGGGTATTGTTGGTGAGGCAGAAGAAGTAAATTTAGACTCAACTTTCTTTAGTCTTATCTTAATACAAGGATTTTTTGCTGGAATAATGATTGGAAAATTTTCAGAAGGTACTATAAAACAAGGAGTTATGCATTCATTAATTTTAATGACTTCAGCAGCTTTAATCATAACTACAGCAAAAGGTGGAATCTAAGTGAAAGGTGCTTCCCAAGTTGATTGGGCAATTAGTATGGGTATATTTTTAATTTATGTTTTAGGATTATTAGTTTTTTTAAGACCTGGAATACAACCAGTACTAGAAAATAATTTATTAATTTCTATAATTCAAGACAATTTAGAAGAAGAAGTAAATGTTAAATTAAAAAGAACCCCTTTATTTATTAATATCTCAGATAATACAAAGAAATCTCCTCCACCATCAGGAAGTTATAAACTAGAAATAAATGATCCTCTGCCCTTTGAAGGAAAGGAAGAAGAATTTGCTTTATTAGACAAAGATAATAATTTTGTTAATTTTGATTTAACATCAGGTAAAAAATTGAGATTTGATGGTTTAGTAAAAAAAGGAGAATTAAATTTATTTTGGCTTTTATTTTTGGAAAATGATAGTTATAATAATTTAAATCCTATTGAAGATGCAGACATAAATAATGAAAAAAACTTTTCATATAGTTATGGGGTTACAGAAGAGATTGTGGGTATAGATTATGATAAATTAATATTATTAGATCAAAATGTAGATAGACTAAAAGAAAAATGGAATTTTCCTAAATCTAAAGATTTTTCTATAATCTTAATCAACACAACTAGTAGTCAATACAATCAAAGTAGTGTTGTTTTTTCTTATAATGAGAAAAAAGAGACACAACAAACTAATGTTTTTGTTAGAGAATGGAAAAGTTGGATAATTAGCAATCAAGGAAGATTATCTGGAGTTATATTTAATGTGAGAGTTGGTGAATTTGAATAAAAGAGGATATATAAAAACTGTAGAAGCGTTTATAGCTATAATAATAATTTTGATAGTAGTTTTTTTCTTAATTCCAGAGAGACCAAAACAAGAACCATCTACACCCCATATAGTTGAGAGTGCACAAAATTTTATTTTAAATGAATTAACATTAAATGATAGTGCAAGAGAATGTATCGTAAGTAATCCATTGTGTGAAAATTCTATAACTTTCACACATATTATAGATTCTAATATTCCTCCAGGTTATGAGCATAGTGTTAAGATATGTGATACAACAAATTGTGTCGTTTCTACTCCTTCAGATAAAGATGTATATGTTGATGATATGATAATTGCATCAACTTTGAAAAAACAAAATCCTAAGATAGTTAGATTATGGATATGGAATTTAGAATAGATTTAAACATCTAAAATTACAAATGCACTCCATGAATTATTTTTCTTTTCTACTTTAAATTTATGCATTGTTGGGGCTTTTACATCAACTTTTGTATCATGTCTTCTAATATTTACTTCCTCACCATTAGCTACACAATTTAGTTTAAAGATTTTATCTTCTTCTATCTTTACTTTAAATTTATTAAAAACCAGAGATTCTGAATCTTTTAAAAAAATTAATTCATCTAAAAATTTAAATAATAATTCTTCAATATTTTCTGCTTGTAATTTAATTTCTTTTTTTATTTTAGATTTAACTTTTTTTAGATTGATCATGGTATCAAAAGTAGCTAAACCACAGTCTTCAAATAATTTGTTTAAATCTTTATTCTTAGCCTCAAAAGCTACATCAGCCATTGTTACATTATCTATGAATTTGTAAGTCATATTTTTAATTAAATAATAAAGTTTATATAAGTTTATCTCACATTTTTTTTATGGTTTCGAAATCAGATGTTGTTGATGCATTAAAAAAAGTAATGGATCCGGAATTACATATAGATATATGGACTTTAGAATTAGTTTATAATATAGAAATTGATGAAGATAGTGTTAATGTTTTAATGACATTTACTTCTCCTGGATGTCCTTATGGTCCAGCTTTATTAGCAGATACTAAACAAAAATTATCTGACCTAGATGGAGTAAAAAAAGTTAATGTAGAAGTTATATTTGAACCACTATGGGAACCTAGTGAAGATTTAAGAGCAATGTTAGGAGTTTAACCTTTAATATTTCCAATTGGCTCTAATGAAACAATTCTTTTAGAAATTCCAGCTAATTCTAAAGTTTCACAAATAGAATGTATATCTTTGTATGCATCTCCTGCTTCTTCAGCCAATCCTTTCATTGAAGCTCCTTTAACATAAATTCCTTTTTCTTCTAAATCTTTTTGTAGTTTCTCTCCTACAAACATTTTTTTTGCTTTTGTTCTAGACATTAATCTACCAGCCCCATGAGCTGTTGAACCAAAAGTTTTTTCCATAGCTTTATCAGTTCCAGTTAATATATAAGAACCAGTTTCCATTGACCCTCCTATAATCACTACTTGTCCAATCTTTTTATGTTCTTTAGGAATTCCCTCTATTCCCGGACCAAATGATCTTGTTGCACCTTTTCTATGAACTAACAATTCTTTTATTTTACCATTCACTTTATATTTTTCTAATTTTGCAATATTATGTGCAACATCATAAGTCATATCTAATCCAAGATTTTCAGCATCCTTTCCAAAAATTTTACTAAAAACTTCTCTAATCCTATGTAAGATAACTTGTCTATTTGCAAAAGCCATATTTACAGCGCATTTCATTGCTTTAAAATAATCTTGTCCTTCTTTACTATTAAAAGGAGCACATGCTAATTCTTTATCTAATATATTTATTTTATATTTGGGTTCCATCACTTTAAGAAATTCTTGTAAGTAATCTGTTCCTATTTGGTGACCAAAACCTCTAGAGCCACAATGAAACATTATAACAATTTGATCATCAAAAAAACCTAATTTTTTTGCTATTTCTTTATCAAAAAAGTTTTTTTCTTTTACTCTTTGAATCTCCAAATAATGATTTCCTGATCCTAATGTTCCTAACTGACTAAAACCTCTTTTAATTGCTTTATCACTTACTTTTGTTGAGTCTGCTCCTTTCATACAACCGTTTTCTTCAATAAACTCTAAATCTTTTTTCCACCCATATTCATTGTTTACACACCATTTAACTCCTTGTTCAACAACATCCCTAAAACTATTTTCATTTAACTTAACAAAACCTTTTCTTCCTACACCAGTTGGAATTTTTTCAAATAAATTATTAACTAATTCTTTAAGTTTAGGTTTAACTTCTTTGTATGTAAGATTAGTTTTTACTAACCTCATACCACAATTAATATCAAATCCTATTCCTCCAGGAGAAATAATTCCATTATCTTCTGGATCAAAAGCAGCTACCCCTCCAATTGGAAATCCATATCCTGAATGACCATCAGGCATACAAAATGAATAATTAACAATTCCAGGAAGAGTAGCAACATTCGATATTTGTTCATAAACTCTTAGATCCATAGAATCAATTATTGCTTCAGTCCCAATTATTCTAGCAGGAACATTCATTCCTTTCTTAAAACTTTTAGGAATCTCCCATTCAGTATTACTTATTTTTTTTAATTGAGGTTTTTTTAGTTCCATATTATATTATAATTACATATGTTTTAAAAATTTACTATTTATCTTAACAAATACTTAAAATCACCAAAAAGCTTATTAATTAACTACTGTTAAATTTATAATAATGATAATAAAATTGAGGGATTTTATAAGTAACATATTCTTAAGGATGTTTCAGCAGAGGAGAAGCCTAAAATTGGGAATTTATGGGCCTCCAAATGCAGGTAAAACTACATTAGCTAATAAAATATGTCAAGATTGGCTAGGAGAAGAGATGGGGCCAGCTTCTAAAGTTCCACATGAAACTAGAGCTATACAAACTAAAGAAAAGATAAAAGTTAAACATAAAAGAAAAGAGTTAACATTTAATTTAATAGATACTCCAGGAATAGCAACAAAAATAGATTATGAAGATTTCTTAAAGTATAAAATGCCTCAAAAAGAAGCTAAAAAAAGAGCTAGAGAAGCTACTAAAGGGGTTATAGAAGCAATTAAATGGTTAGATGGGATGGATGCTGTTTTAGTTGTTTTAGATTCTACTTTGAATCCTTATTCGCAAGTTAATTTAACTATTATAGGAAATTTAGCCGCTAGAGACATCCCTGTTCTAGTTATTGCAAATAAAATAGATCTTAAAAAAGCAAAGATTAAAAAAGTAGAAAATGCTTTTCCTCAGTATGAGGTTGTGGGTATTTCTGCTGAAAAAGGACAAAATATTGAGGAGTTTTACGAATCTTTATTTAAGTTGGTGAAATAAATGCTTACATTACAATTTGTTCCATACAATGAAATTGAGTCTTTAAGTTCTAATTCTAAAGTTAGAAAGTTATTAAATTTAGTTAAAGAAAATAAAATTGTTTTAATGGAAGGAAGATTAAAACCAAACGAAGAAACAGATTTAATTCAAAGAACAATGGAGAGTGTGAGTAAAGATTTTAAAGGAATAGAATTATGTACAATCTATCCTAATAATAAAAATAAATTTCTAAAAACTTTTTTAATTAGTCTTTTAATTGGAGATAGAACTGGTTTAACCGTAGTAGGACCAGCCAATATTGTAAAAGAGATTAAGAGAGATCCTAACAAAATTTTATTATTAACTGAGAATTTAAAAAGAAAAAGGAAGAAGTAGAATGCCACATCAATGTGTTAAATGTGGTAAAATTTATCCAGATGGTTCTAATGAATTATTAAAAGGATGTACTAGTTGTACTAGTAGATTTTTCTTTTTTATAAAGGAAAAAGATTTAGAAGAATCTAAAAAAATAACTGAAAAATTAACAAATGAAGAAAAGCAACAAATTGAGCAAGATGTTTTAGAGATTATTGGAATAGAGGATGACACTAAACCAGTTATCTTAGATTTAGAGTCTATAAGAATCTTACAACCAGGAAAATATGAATTAGATATTGTTGAATTATTCAAAGGAAAGCCTTTAGTTTATAGGGTTGAAGAAGGTAAGTATATTATAGATCTAGCTTCTACTTTTGGAAGTAATAAGAAATCTGCTAGTAATTAGATTATTTCCACTTTTGTATTTTATTAAACAAAAACTATAAAAATATATATGTTAAAAATTATTCATAAGATGAAAGAAGCACTTTATTTAGATGATTCTTATTTAAAGGAATTTGAAGCTACAATAAAAGAAGTTAATAATGATAAGTATATCATCTTAGATCAGACTATTTTTTATCCTAATAGTGGAGGGCAACCACATGATACTGGAAAATTTATTTTTGAAGGAAAAGAGTATGAAGTAGTTTATGTTGGAAAGTTTGATGGAAAAATAAGTCATGAGGTTGATAAAGAAGGATTAAAAGTAGGAGATAAAATTAAAGGAATTATCAATTGGAAGAGAAGATATAAATTAATGAGAATGCATACTGCTGCTCATTTGTTAAGTGCAATCTTTCATGATGAGTTAGGAGCATTAATAACTGGAAATCAAAAAGATGTTGAAAGATCTAGAATGGATTTTAGTTTAGAAGATTTTGATAGAGATAAAATAACAGAATTAATAAAAAAATCTAATGAGATAATAAAACAAGATATCCCTGTTAAAGTTTATACACTAAAAAAAGAAGAAGCTCTAAAAATTTCTGGAATCATAAAACTAGCAAATAAAATGCCTCCAGATTTAGATGAGTTTAGGATAGTTCAAATAGGAGATATTGATACTCAAGCAGATGGTGGAACCCATGTTAAATCATCAAAAGAAATTGGAGAGATTGTTTTCTTAAAAGCAGAAAATAAAGGTAAGAGTAATAGAAGGGTTTATTTTGGACTTAAAGATTAAATCCAATTAGTAAAGTAGCATGATGACCATTTATTTTCATATCAAATCTTTTTCTTAAATAATTATGAACATTAATTCCTGGAGAACTAGACACAACTTCTTTTGCTTTAACTTCAGGAAAATCTAAAGCAGGAAACACTGTTTGTTTTTCTTTATTTATCACAATATCTCTTTCTGGTTCTCTAAAATTAGAGTTGTGTGTTACAACAACAACATGATCTCTTTCAATACATTCACTTACTCCTAAATTATATTCTTCTTCTAAGTTTATTATAACATCTTTATCTTCTTGATTAAGTAGATTAATATGGTTTAATCCTTCAATTTTTCTCAAACTTTCTAAAATATCTTTTAGTTCCATATTACCTCTACTTGGTCTGTTCTTTGAGAATCATCTATATCTATATTTAAACTATCTTTTTTCCCAGAGTTATATTCTAAAATCCCCTGCCAAGCAATCATCACAGCTTGATCTCCACTATATCTCAAAGGAACATTATAAAATTTAGCACCTCTTTCTTTACACATAATATTTAACATCTCAACTAATCTTTTATTAGCTGCTACTCCACCAATCAATAGAGCTTCTTTCTTTTCTGTAAAAGCTAATGCTCTCTCTACAACTTCTGTTAACATTGAGAATAAAGTTTCTTGAACTGAAAAACATAAATCTTCTTTTTTATAATCTTTCCTAAATTTATTTGTAGCTTCTGTAACAATTCCAGAAAAAGTTAGATCCATCCCTTTAACTGTATAAGGTAATTCAACATATTCTCCATCTTTAGCTAGTTCTTCAATTTTTGGACCAGCTGGAAATCCTAACTCTATACCTCTTCCAAATTTATCTAAAGCATTTCCTAATCCAATATCTAAAGTTTCTCCTAAAATTCTAAATCTTTTATCAATCAAAGCTAGAATTTGAGTGTTAGCTCCAGAAACATAAATATAAATTGGATCTTTTGCTTCTGTAAACAACAATCCAGATGTTAAATGAGCTATAGCATGATTAACTCCAATTAAATCTTTTTTATGTTCTTTAGCTAATCTTATAGCTACATCTTTTGTAGCTAATAAACATGGTGCTAATCCTGGAGCCCTACTAAAACTTATTAAATTTATATCATCAAAATTTTTATTAGCTTCTTTCAAAGATTTTTCTATTACACTATTTGATATCTCTTTATGATGTTTTGCTGCATCTTGAGGGATAATTCCACCTTTTTTTGTAGTGTACATATCTCTAACATCACTTAATATATCTCCTTTAGATGTAATTATAGAAGCACCAAATGTGTGGGCTGTTCCTTCTATCCCTAAACAAATTAATTCTTTCATTATTTTTTTATAGAAAATAGACTTTATAAATATATAATATTAAGGTTTGTTGTCTTTGAATTTATGTTCTATCTCACTCATCAAATTATCAAATGTCTTATGTAAAGAAGTAGCTAGATCCCAATCAAACTCTTTAGCTGATAGTATATTCTTGATATTGGGATGGTCAATTCTTAAATGTATAGAATATTTTCCTCTTTTTCCAGTTGGATCATATTTTTTAACATCAACAGTTAAATTTACACTATCAAATTCTCTATTAATCTTTGGATAAAATCTTTCTGTTAGTTTATTGATTACTTCAATTTCATCTTCATCTAATTTTTTTAATCCAACATAAGTTATATTTTCCATATATTTATATTAGTCTAGAAGTATAAATAGATTTCTTTATTATAACTGATAATACTAAAATAATAAAGAGATGATCTTATTTTCTAACTGCTAACTCAATAATATCTTTATGTTTTAATTTATGATCCTTTCCAACAGTCATTTTTGTTCTAACATCTATAGCTTTTATAAAATTTTTACCAAAGTCAGTATGTAATCTATAAGCAAAATCTAATGCAGTTGAACCATTTTTCATTAAAAAACAATCAGGAAGTACATTACCTTCAGAATCTTCTAATTTATTTACTCCTCCTGGAAATAATGCAATATAATCTAATAATTCAAAAACAGCTTTATCTAAAATATTTTGAATTCCACTACTTCCAAATTCATTTAATACATTTTTTTTTATAAACTCTAAAGCATTTTTTTGTTTTTCATTTAATGTTCCTTTAACATTAAAATTATTTTCTCCAGGGATATATTCAATTAAATCATGTTTTGCAGCTTCTTTCAAAGCTAATTCAGAGTCTCCACTACAAGGAATTATTAAATAATCTTTGAATTTTTCTTGGAGTTTATGAAAGTTTAATTTTGCACCTTGAATATCTATTTTATTAGCTGCAATTATCATAGGTTTAGTTTTTATTCTAAGATCTCTAGCCAAACTTTTTAATTCATCATCATTCCATTCAATTGGATGGCGATCTAATTTTAATTTTTTAATAGATTCTTGAACAATTTCTTCATTTGCATTTAATCCAGATAATTGTTTTGCTAATGCTTTCTTAATATCTTGATTCTCTTGTTTTAATGTTCTAGTAAATTTACCCCACCCTTTTTTTAACACCCCAAAATACCACATATCTAATTCAATCTCTAAAAATTCTATATCTTTTGATGGATCATAACTTAATGGTGCTACAGAATTTCCGTTTTCATCTATTGATCCAGACACATCAATGACATGTATTAACACATCAGCTTGATTTAAATCACTAAGAAATTGATTACCTTTTCCTTTTCCTTCATAAGCTCCTGGAACTAATCCAGCAACATCAATTAATTTGATAGGAACAAATCTAAATTTATCTAAACAATAACCTTCTCTAGGATTACTTTTTTTATTAAATTCATTAGCAACATCCTCAACTTTAATATAACCCATTCCTTCATTAGGTTTTATTGTTGTGAATGGATAATTAGCTATCTCAACTTCTGCTAATGTGGCTGCTTTAAAGAAAGTTGATTTTCCTGAACTTGGCTTACCTACTAATCCTATTAACATGAGATTAATCTAAAGAAGTATGTTATAAATTTTGCTATGGACAACATATAAGAAACATTTAAAAGTTAACTAATCCATTTTTGAAGTGTGGGCCTATAGCTCAGCTTGGTTAGAGCGCTGGTCTTATATGGCCACTTTGGCTTAGGTCAGCCAGAGGTCGACGGTTCAAATCCGTCTAGGCCCAGAGTATGCTCCTGTAGTCTAGCCCGGCCAATGACGCGGGCCTTTCGAGCCTGAGACCCGGGTTCAAATCCCGGCAGGAGCAAACTTTATTATAATAAAATTTGTAATAATCAAAAAACTTATAAATCAAGTTTTTAATTCTTATAAAAAATGAAAAGAAGTTCAAGACGTTGGAAGAAAAAAGGTCAAATGAGATGGAAGTGGCAAAGAAAGAGGATGAAAAAAGAGAAGAGAAAACGTAGAAGATCTTAAAATGGATAAAATTACTTCTGAAAAACTTAACAAATATTTTAACATTACAAAAAAAGCTTTAGAACAAGCTAAAAACAATAAAGGTTCATTTTCTGTTAATGAAGATGAAGCTTATGATGATTTTATTGATATGATTACTCGTTATGTAGAAGATGCTAAACATTTTCAAGAAAAAAATGATATTGTAACAGCATTTGCAGCCTTAAACTATGCTCATGGTTGGTTAGATGCTGGTGCTCGTTTAGGACTGTTTAATGTTAATGACAATTCTTTATTTACTGTAGATTAACCAAACACATCTTTAACTTTATCAAGAAAACCTTTTTCTATCTTCAATTTTTCTTTATTCTCTTTTGCTAATGAATCAAACAATTCTTTTTGTTTTTTATTAGTTTTAGAAGGAGTCTTAACAATAACCCTAACAAATTCATCCCCTTTTCCATATCCATTAACATCTTCTATTCCTTTTCCTTTTAATCTAAATAATGTATGACTTTGTGTTCCTGAAGGAATTTTCATTTTTACTTCTTTTTCTAATGTAGGGACTTTAACTTCATCACCTAAAGCAGCTTGAGAAAAGCTAATTGGAAAATCTAAATGAATATTATTTTCATCTCTTGTAAAATATTTATGAGCTTTAACATTAACAACAACTATTAAATCTCCAGAACTTCCATTTTTAATATCTTGACCTTCTCCTCTTATTCTTAAAAATTGCCCATTATCTATACCTTTAGGAATTTTTATTTTAATTTTTTTAGATTTTTTTTCAACACCATTCCCATTGCAATTTAAACATACTTTTTTAGATACTTCCCCTTCACCATTACAATTTCCACATGTTGTGGTAGTCTGAAACATCCCAAATGGAGTTCTTTGGGTTCTTTTTTGCATTCCAGAACCTTGACAAGTACTACATTGTTCTAATTCACCATGTTCTGCTCCAGATCCTTGACATTTACTACATTCAATATCTTTGTTTATTGTTACTTCTTTATCTATTCCAAAAGCAGCTTCTTCAAAATCAATGGTTAAATTATATTGTAGATCATTTCCTCTTCTTTGTCTTCTTCCTCTATTAAAATTTCCACCAAAAAACATATCAAAAATATTAGAACTCTCTCCAAACAAGTCTTCAAATACACTACCAAAATCAGCACCTCTAAAAATATCTTCTTGAGAATACCTTTGATCAAATCCTGCATGTCCATAAGTATCATACTGTTGTTTTTTTGTATCATCACTTAAAACAGCATAAGCTTCACTAATCTCTTTAAACTTTTCTTCTGCACCTTTCTCTTTATTTCTATCAGGATGATATTTTAAAGCTAATTTTTTATATGTTTTTTTAATCTCATCCTTAGATGCATTTTTGTTTATTCCAAGTATTTCGTAATAATCTCTTTTAGTCATTTTCTAGAAGATTTTTATTATATATTTGTATAGTGAATGCTCAAATTATCCTATTTAAACCTTTTTATCTTAACTATTTAAAATGAATAGATTTATAAAACCTCAAATCTTTTTTAGTTAAGATAATAGATAAGGAGTAAAAGTTTTCTTTATTTTTATCGTATATATGTGGAGGATAAAATGCAAGGATTCAATAATTTTGGCCCAAGAGAGATGCATAAAGCAACTTGTTCTGAATGTAATCAAGAATGTGAAGTTCCATTCAAGCCTACAGAAGGAAAGCCTGTTTTTTGTAAGGAATGTTATAAAAAGAAGAAAGGATATTAATTTTATTCTTTATTCTCTTATTTTTTTCTAGAATAACTTCATTTTTATTTTTTTTAGATTAATCAAAATAACCACAAGCTTTATAAACCGATATTTTCTAAGAAGCTTAATGTTTGATAATCATTCTAAGTTTGATAACTATTGAGATATTTTTATTGATACAAAATAGACTTAGATTGACTGATTTGATTCATAAAAAAAATAGACACCCTAATCAAAAAATGACTAACTTTGATTTCAGAGATATTTTTCTTACTTTTTATACTATCATTACTAAACTATATTCACAATTATCCATAAAAAATGAGGCCCTGATAGTGTAGTGGCCTAGCACGTAAGTATATTTAATCATATACCGTGATGCCCTGTCGAGGCTACAACCCGGGTTCGAATCCCGGTCAGGGCGTTTGGGCCGGTAGCTCAGCCTGGATTAGAGCACTTGAAATCAAGAATTGGTGAACCTTTTAATCCAGAAGAAAGCAAGTGGTCGCGGGTTCAAATTTAGGCTATGAAAATAGTCTGTTGGATGTCCCGTCCGGCCCAATTTATTAAAAAAATGGAAGAATTCAACATATTAGAACATAACTTTGTACCAAAACATAGTGTGTTAAATAAAAAAGAGATAGCTGATTTATTGAAACAATTTAATATTTCAATAAGACAGTTACCTAGAATTTTTGCTAATGATCCTGTTGTTAAAGCATTAAATGCTGAAAAAGGAGCTGTATTAAAAATAGTTAGAAAAAGTAAATCTGCTAAAGAAGCAATATTTTATAGGGTGGTAGTAGATGCTTAAAAAAGATATTCTAATCAAAAAATATTTTGAAGAGAGAAGTTTTGTAGAGGAAAATATAAAATCATTTAATAATTTTGTAGATCATAAAATGCAAGAAATTGTTAATGAGATGGGTGAAATTATCCCAACAATAACACCTGAAGAAGTAAAAGATTTTAAAATTAAATTTAACAAAATATGGATAACAAAGCCACAAATTATTGAGGCAGATGGATCTAAAAGAAATGTTTATCCTATGGAGTCTAGACTTAGACAACTATCTTATTCTGCTTCAATATTCTTAGATGTTGGGGCAATTATAGAAGGGATACAAAGAGAAAATTTTACTGTTGAGATTGGAAGACTTCCAATAATGGTCAAATCTAAATATTGTCATTTAAACAATATGAAGAGGGAAGATTTAATTAAAAATTTCGAAGATCCAGATGATATTGGTGGTTATTTTGTCTTAAATGGAAATGAAAGAGTTTTGATAACAGTAGAGGATTTAGCATCTAATAAAGTTATGATACAAAAAAATAAAGTAGGTCCAAGTAAATATTCTGCTAAATTATTTTCTGAGAGAGGGCCTTATAGAATTCCCCATATAGTAGAACAAATGAAAGATGGATTAATGTACTTATCTTTTACAAGATTTAAAAGAATTCCAATTATTGCTGTGATAAAAGCTTTAGGATTAATAAGAGACCAAGAAATTGCAAGATTTATTTCAGAAGAAAAAGAATATGATGATTTATTCATTAATTTATATGAATCTAATGAATTAAGAACAGAAGAAGAGGCTTTAGAATTTATTGCTAAAAAAATAGGGATAGCACAACCTTTAGACATTAAATTAGAGAAAACAAGAGAGAATTTAGATAAATATTTATTACCTCATTTAGGAACTTCTCCTAAAGATAGAATCCTTAAAGCTTATACTTTATGTAAATTAATCAAGAGATTTTTAATGGTTTCAAGAGAGGGAGTTGAACCAAATGATAAAGATCATTATATGAATAAAAAATTAAAATTAAGTGGAGATTTAATTTCTGATTTGTTTAGAGTTAATCTAAGAATTTTAATTAATGATATTTTATATAATTTTCAAAGATTAGTAAAAAGAGGAAAATATACTTCACTAAAAATTGTTATTAGAGAAAAATTATTAACTTCTAGAATCCAAAGTGCTATGGCTACTGGAACTTGGGTTGGAGGTAGAAAAGGAGTAAGTCAAAATATTGATAGAATAAACTATTTGGCATCCTTATCTCATTTACAAAGAGTTGTTTCATTATTAAGTTCTACACAAGAGAATTTTGAAGCTAGAGCTTTACATCCAACACATTGGGGAAGATTATGTGCTATAGAAACTCCAGAAGGAACTTCAATTGGATTAAGAAAAAATATGGCATTATTATGTAGCATTACACAAGGAGAGGTACAAGAAGATAAATTAAGAAGAATATTAGAGGGGGCTGGATTAAATCCTGTAAAATAAGATGACAGATGTTTATATGAATGAAAAATTTATTGGAAATGTTGATAATCCTCAAAATTTTATTAAAAAAATTAAAGAAGAAAGAAGAAGAGCTAGAGTTTCTAATCTAGTTAATGTTTTTTATAGTGAAAAAGTAGATGAAGTCTACATTGATTATTCTAATGGGAGATCAAGAAGACCTTTAATTGTTGTTGAAGATGGTAAAAGTAAGCTAACTGACTTTCATTTAGCTCAATTAGAAAATAATGAGATATCTTGGAGTGATCTAGTACAACAAGGAATTATAGAATATTTAGATGCTGCTGAGGAAGAAAATACATATATTGCTTTAAATGAAGAAGATCTAGTAAATGAACATACACATATAGAGATTAGTCCAATTTCTATTTTAGGATTAACAACTTCATTAGTTCCTTATTCTAATTTTGGTCAAAGTTCTAGATTAAATAGAGGATCTAAAACTCAAAAGCAAGGACTTGGATTATATGCTTCTAATTATTTAATGAGAATGGATACAGATGTTAATTTATTACATTATCCTCAAGCTCCATTAGTTAGATCTTTTATGCATGACATAGCAAAAAATGACACACATCCTGCTGGACAAAACGTGACAATAGCAATAATGAGTTATAAAGGATATAATATGTCTGATAGTATTATTGTAAATAGAGGGTCTATAGAAAGAGGGTTAGCAAGATCATCTTTCTTCAGACCATATTCTGTTGAAGAATTAAGATACTCTGGAGGTTTAGTTGATGAGATCTCAGTTCCAGATAAAGAAGTTAAAGGTTATAAGAGTGAGGAAGATTACAAATATTTAGAAGAGGATGGCATTGTTTATCCTGAAGCAAGTCTAAAAGAAGATGATGTAGTTATAGGAAAAACAAGTCCACCAAGATTTTTAGGAGAGATGGAAGAGTTTAGTATTGCAGCTAGTACTAGAAGGGAAAGTTCTTCTTCAATAAGACATGGTGAAAGAGGGGTAGTAGATATGGTTACTATAACAGAAAATGAAGAAGGTAATAAATTAGTAAGAGTAAGATTAAGAGACCAAAGAATTCCTGAAGTAGGAGATAAATTTGCTTCTCGTCATGGACAAAAAGGAATCATTGGATCAATAATTCCAGAAGAAGATGTACCATTTACAGCATCAGGTATAAAACCAGATTTAATATTTAGTCCACATAGTCTTCCTAGTAGAATGACTATAAGTCATTTAATTGAAGTTTTAGCAGGAAAAGTAGCTTCATTATCTGGAAGACATATAGATGCTACAAGTTTTAGTGCAGAGCCTCAAGAAAATTTAAGAAAAGAGTTATTAGAATTAGGATTTAGAGAAGATGGAACTGAAGTTATGTACAATCCATTAACTGGAGAGCAAATGCAAACTAGAATATTTGTAGGAAATATGTATTATCTAAAATTAAAACATATGGTAGCTAATAAATTACACTCAAGAGCTTCTGGTAGAATTCAATTATTAACAAGACAACCTATAGAAGGAAGAGCAAGAGGTGGAGGTTTAAGATTAGGAGAGATGGAGAAAGATTGTTTAGTTGCACATGGAGCTTCTTTATTATTAAAAGAAAGATTTGATTCTGATAAAAGTGTTATTCATATAGATGAAGAAACTGGAGATATGAGTATCATGGATAAGCAAGGAAGAAGGAGATCCAACAAAGTATCAAGTGGAGAGGTTAATGATGTTGAAGTAAGTTATGCATTTAAATTATTATTAGATGAATTAACTTCTTTAGGAATATATCCAAAAATAAAATTAAAATCTAAATATTAAAATGGCAGAAATATCAAAAAAAATAGATACAATAACATTTGGATTATTAAGTTCAGATGATGTTAAAAGATTATCACATGTTAAAGTAGTCACTCCTGAACTGTATGATAAAGAAGGTTATCCAGTAGATGGTGGATTGATGGATACAAGAATGGGTGTTATTGATCCTGGGTTAACATGTAGAACTTGTGGAGAAAAATTAAAAGATTGTTCTGGCCATTTTGGTTATATTGAATTAGCTAGACCAATAATCCATGTAAAATACATAAGAGTTATTCTAGATTTATTAAGATCTACATGTAAAGATTGTGGAAGAATTTTATTAGATGATGTTAAAATTAATTCACATAAAGAATATTTAGATAGCTTAGATAAAAAAGATATTCTTTCAAGAAGAAAAAGAACTAAATTAATTAGAGATTCACTAAAAAATATAAGAAAATGTCCCCATTGTAAAGAAAAACAATACACTATCAAAATAGAAAAACCAACTATCTTCACTGAAAATGATAAAAGAATCACACCTATAGAAATAAAAGCAAGATTGGAAAAAATACAAGGTGTAGATATAGAGTTGTTAGGATTTAATAATGAACATTCCAACCCTTCTTCAACTATTCTTACATTATTGTTTATTCCTCCAGTAACTATGAGGCCTTCTATAACATTAGAATCTGGAGAAAGATCTGAAGATGATTTAACTCATAAATTAGGAGATATAGTAAGAATTAATCAAAGATTATTTGAAAATATAAATGCGGGAGCTCCAGAAGTCATTGTAGAAGATTTATGGGACTTATTACAATATCACATCACAACTTATTATGATAACACAATTTCAGATGTTCCACCAGCTAGACATAGAAGTGGACAGCCATTAAAAACTTTAACAGAGAGAATCAAGAGTAAAGAAGGAAGATTTAGATATAATTTAGCTGGTAAAAGAGTTAATTTTGCAGCTAGAACTGTAGTAAGCCCAGACCCAGAAATTGAGTTTAATGAAGTTGGAATTCCAAAACAAGTAGCCATGGATTTAACAGTCCCTGAAAGAATAAATCAATGGAATATGGAAAGATTAAAAAAATTCATAGAAAGAGGTCCAAAAACTTATCCTGGAAGTAATTATGTTGTTAGACCTGATGGAAAAAAGAAAAAGATAACAGATGAAACTAAAGAACAATTATTAGAAGAATTGCAACCTGGATTTATTATTGAGAGACATCTTATGGATGGTGATGTAGCTATATTCAATAGACAACCAAGTCTACACAAGATGAGTATCATGTGTCATAAAATAAGAGTTATTGCTGGAAGAAGTTTTAGATTAAATCCAGCTGTTTGTCATCCTTATAATGCGGATTTTGATGGAGATGAAATGAATCTTCACATACCTCAAACTGAAGAAGCAAGAGCAGAAGCTGAAACTTTAATGCAAGTTCAAACCCAACTTATAAGTCCAAAACATGGATTAAATGTCATTGGATGTGTAGAAGATTCTGTTTCTGGTAATTATTTGTTATCTAAACAGATAGTATTAGAAAAAGATGAAGCTATCCATCTTTTGATGAGTATAGGTATGGAAGATAGTAGTAAATTTAAGAAACTTAAAGCTCAAGTAACTGGAAAAGAAATTTTTTCAGTGTTACTTCCAAAAACTCTTAATTTTGTTTCAAAAAATAGAGCAGATGAAGAAGTTGTAATAAAAGATGGAGAATTAATTAAAGGAAATTTAGATAGTAATATTATTGGAGAAGAAGGTGGAACATTAATAAGAAAATTACATAAAGATTACGGAGATGAAAAGACATTAAGTATCTTAAGTATGATCTTCAAACTTGGAATTAAAGCTTTAGAATTATATGGATTTAGTACAGGAATCAAAGATACAGATTTAGAAGAGATTATAGTTGAAAAGATTAGGCAAGTTATGAATGATACAAATAGAGAAGTAAAAAATTTAATTTCTAAATATCATGATAATGAATTAGAGACTATGCCTTCTAAAACAATAGAAGAAACACTTGAGTTAATGATTTTACAATTATTAAATAGAGTTAGAAATAGAGTTGGAGAATTAATTGCAGATAATGCGAATCCAAACAACCCTACAATTATAATGGCAAATGCTGGAGCTAAAGGTAATATATTGAATTTAGGTATGATGAGTGCTTTAGTAGGACAACAAGCATTAAGAGGTAAAAGAATAGAGAAAGGATATGATAAAAGAACATTAGCATTGTTTAAACAAGGAGAGTTGTCACCAAAATCTAAAGGTTTTATCGAAACTCCATTTAGGGAAGGATTAGATCCAATGGAATTCTTTTTTGGAGCAATGACAGGAAGAGATTCATTGATGGATACTGCTTTAAGAACACCAAAATCTGGTTATTTATACAGAAGATTGTCTAATGCACTACAAGATTTAAAGATTGAATATGATTATACTGTTAGAGATGCAAACAAAACTGTTATTCAATTTAAATATGGAGAAGATGGAATAGATGTGGCTAAATCTGAAAAAGGAACAATTAATATTAGAAATTTAATAAGAGAGGTTACTGGAAAATGATTGAAGAATATAAATCTCAACTTCCATTAAGTATATTTGAAGATGCACAAAAAGAATTAAAGAATCATAAACTAACAAAAAAACAAGAAAAAGAATTCTTTGATAAATTATTAGAATCATATAAATCATCTAGAATTGATCCTGGAGAATCTATTGGAGTAATAACTGCAGAATCTTTTGGAGAACCAGGAACCCAAATGACTTTAAATATATTCCACTTTGCTGGTGTTGTAGAATTAAACGTTACTTTAGGATTGCCAAGATTAATTGAGATATTTGATGCTAGAAAAGAAGCTAGCACTCCTTCTATGGAAATTTATTTAGACAAACAATATAATAAAGATATTAATGCTGCAAGAAAAGTAGCTGCTTTAATAAAAGAAACTAAGTTTAGAGAACTAGCTCAAGAATTTTCCATTAACATAGCTAAATTACAAATTGAAGCAACTCCTAACAAAAAAAATATGAGGGATTTAAGAATAACAGATCAAATATTATTAAAAACTTTATCTGAATCAATTAAAGAAGTATCAGTTAAACAAAATAAAGATGGAACTATAGTCTTAAAACCTGGAAAAGAAATTGAATTAAAAGATTTATACAAATTAAAAGAAAAAGCTAAAGATACTTTCATAAAAGGTATTCCTGGAGTTACTCAAGTTCTTCCGATAAAACAAAATAATGAATTTGTTATACTAACCTCTGGATCTAATTTAAAAGAAGTTTTCAAATTAAAAGAAGTAGATAAATCTAGATCTGTAAGTAATGATATTTTTGAAGTCTTAAAGAATTTAGGGGTAGAAGCGGCAAGACAAGCAATAGTAAATGAATCATTAAAAGTTATACAAGAACAAGGATTAGATGTAGATATTAGACATATATTATTTATAGCAGATTTAATGACTGCTTCTGGAACTATTAAAGGAATAACAAGATCAGGAATTACATCAGAAAAAGAATCTGTTTTAGCAAGAGCATCATTTGAGACTCCTATTAGACACTTGATAGATGCTAGTTTAGTTGGAGAGGAAGATGAATTAACTTCTGTTATAGAAAATGTTATTGTTAATCAACCAGTTCCTCTTGGAACAGGACTTCCAGGATTAATTGCTAGAATAAAAAAACTTGATGGAATGAAAAATGGATGAGTTAACTAAAGCATTAGATGAAAAAACATTAGTTTTAGGAAAAGATAGAACTATAAAGAAATTAAAAAAAGGAGAAGTTAGTAAAGTATTTTTAGCGAATAATTGTTCAGATAGTATTAAAGAAGAGATTCTAAAAAATAAAAATAAAGCAGAGATAATTGAATTAGACATAAGTAACGAAGAATTAAACATTAGATGCAAAAAACCATTTAACATCTCTGTATTGAGTTATTAATTCTAAAATGAGACAATTTACAAAACAAACAATTGACTACATAAACTTATTTGAGACTTTAACTAAAGCAAGAGTAAAGGATTGTTTTGTTAATCCTAATATGCTATTTATTGTTGAAGAAGGAGATATTGGAAAGGCTGTAGGTAAAAAAGGAAAAAATGTGTTTATGGTTTCAAAGTTAATAAAAAAGAAAATTAGGATTATTGAATTCAATAATAACGTTGAAATCTTTATTAAAAACTTAATATATCCTATAGAAGGTAAGATTTATAAAGAGAATAATTTAATTTCTATTGAGTTAAGTAAATCAAGTGATAAAGGGATTATACTTGGAAGAGAAAGAAAAAAATTACAAGAATTACAAGAAATAGTAAACAAATATTTCAATTTTGAGATTAAAGTTAAGTAAAATGGGAAGTCAAGGAAAAGGTTTAGGATCAGGAAAAAAATTAAAACAAGGGAGAAAAAAAGATAGATGGAATAATAGAAAATTTAAGAATAGAATGTTAAAATTAAGAATAAAATCATCTCCTTTAGGAGCTTCTCCACAAGCAAAAGCTATTGTTTTAGAAAAAGTACAAAGAGAAGCAAAGCAACCAAATTCTGCAATGAGAAAATGTGTTAAAGCTCAATTAATAAAAAATGGTAAGCATGTAACAGCTTTTGTTCCAGGATATAATGCTATAAAATTGATTAATGAACATGATGAAGTATTAATTGAAGCTATTGGTGGAAAAATGGGAAGAGCTAAAGGTGACATCCCTGGAATTAGATGGCAAGTAATAAAAGTTAATGATCAAAGTTTAAACGCTTTATTGAGAGGGAAGATAGAGAAAGGTAGAAGATGAGTTTAGATTTTAGATTATCAGATCTACAAAGTAGGGGAATTGCTGGAACATCACAAAATGTAGCAAAGACCATGGTTATGATGGGTGGGTTAGTTTCTATAGTAGAACATCCTACATTTGGAACAATTTTAGTTGCTGGTGCAGGGTTAACAATGGCTAATAGAGATTATATAAGATTTTTAAGAAGGATAGGAAAAGAAATTGTTTACATTGGAGAGAGATTGAGATCTAAATCTGATATGGGAGAATATTGAAGATAACATGAAATTATTCAATAAATGGGAAACAAATTTTGAAGTTATTGATCATGGATTAAAGAATTATATAAACTTAAATCCAATAATCATCCCTAGAACCGGTGGTAGAAATGTTGGAACCCAATTTTGGAAGTCTAAAAATAATATTGTAGAAAGATTGATTAATAAATTAATGATCCCAGGACATAGAGGAAAAAAACATAGAATAAGTTCTGGACACAATACTGGAAAATCAATAACAAACTATAATATTGTTATAAAAACATTTCAGTTGATAGAAGAAAGATTAAAGAAAAATCCTGTTGAAGTTTTTGTTAGAGCTGTAGAAAACGCTGCTCCAAGAGAAGAGATAACAACAATAGAGTATGGTGGGGCAAGATATTCACAAGCCGTTGAGTGTGCTCCCCAAAGAAGAGTTGATCTAGCTTTAAGAAATATGGTCCAAGGATCTTATTCTCAAACATTTAAGAGTAAAAGAAAGATGTGGGAATGTTTAGCTGATGAGATTATTAAAGCATTTAATTCTGATAACAAAAGTAATTCTATTGCAAGAAAATTAGAATTAGAAAGACAAGCAGATGCTTCTAGATAATTATCAATTTAGTTATCTCTTATATTTTATAGCAATTTTACATCATTCTTTGTTAAATCTTTGAATTTTCTTGTTATCTCCATAAATATTGTAGAAAAATTAGATTTATATATCTTTCTTTAAGATTGTTGATGGGCCTGGCAGGACTCGAACCTGCGACCTTCTCCTTGTAAGGGAGATGTCATAGCCACTAGACCACAAGCCCATTTAAAAGAAAATCTTTTAACTTAATTTAAAAAGTTTTGGATTATAATATATAAATTTTGTTTTTATAAACTATAATAATCCTCTAACACAACCATATCTAAATCTTCTAAATTTTTTACTATTTGTAACTTTCCATTACCTACCTGAGAAATCTTTTCAGCTAATATTTTTCCTTTTTTATCTAAATTTATTCCAATCATAGAAATAGTTATCCCACAACTACATGCATTCTCAACAGCATTTAATGTTTCTTTTTCTGGATATTTTCCTTTAGTTGGCATTGCATCTGTTATCAAAATTAAATGTTTAGTAGAATCATCATTAGGAAACATCTCAATAGCTTTCATTATTGTAGAAGCTATATTTGTTTCTTGTTTAGCTCTAATTCTTGCTATTTTATTTAATAACATCATAAAATCATGTGTTGGATGTACAATATCTTCAACTTTAGATCCAAAAACTAACAAACCAACTTCATCTTTTTCTTCTATTGCTTTAAATGCTAGAGCAACCCCTGCTTTTTTACACATATCAATTTTATTACCTTTCATACTACCAGAAGCATCTAACCCATAAACAATATTTATTTTCCCTTTAGACTCTTTTTCAAAACTTCTTAAATCTCTTTTTTCTATATTTTTATGAGATCTTTTTATTGCTACTTTAATAGATTTTCTTAATGCAATATCTCTATACCTATCTCCTTTTTTAAATTCTTTAACATCTTCTTTAGATCCATAATGAGATTTTTCTTTATTGAACTTCTCTCCAATTAAACCTTTAGAAACTAGATTATCAATCTCTTCAATATATAATGATAATGCAGCAAATTTTAATCCTTCTTCTGTTATCTCTAAATCTTTATTTATAATCTGATTATCTTGCATTTCTTCAAATTTATTTAATATTTTTTGTTTAATCTTCCTTTGAACTTCTGGAAATCCTACATCATTTTCATTTGCAATTTGTCTTATGAAAGACTCTCCATATATCTCTTTAGCTAAAGAATAATTTTTTACAATTTGTTGAAACATCATATCAGGATTAAAAGAAAATAAATTATTATTTAATGCATTTCTTAATAATTTTCCTTCTTCTGATTTTTTACCTTCTAAAATAGAACTCAAAAGTTTATCTTCTTTATTTTGTTTTTTTAATTTTCCTTCTTTCTCTTCTATACTTCCTTTTATACTGCTACGGTAAATCACCACTTTTGTCTGTTTGTCTTGGATCTTGTTTTTTATCTAAGAAATCACTTAATTCTTTTTCAATGAATTTATTTGAATTTGTTAAGTATTTTACACTTGGTTTTAATTTAATTCTATGAGCTATCACAGAAATAATTGCTTCTTTTACATCTTCTATATCTACTTTCTTTTTATTGTTTAATATAGCATTACTTTGTGCTCTTTCATACAATCCTAAAGAAGCTCTAACAGAAGGAACTCTTTCTAGATCTTTATTTTCTCTTAGTAATCTAACAAATAATACAGCTTGAGTTAATAGATCATCTGGAAATTCTACTTCTAATTTATTACCTTTTAAATTTATAATTTGTTTTTCTAAATCTAAAGTTTCAGGATAGGACATATAGATCATATCAAATCTGTCTAATAAAACTTCACTTAACTTTTCAGTTCCAGCAAAATCTTCTGGATTCATACTTCCAATAAAAATAAAATCTGCATCAAAATCAATATCATAATTTCCTATTGTAACTTTTTTTTCTTCTAAAGCTTGTAATAATGAATTTTGTAATTTTTCAGGACATCTATTAATTTCATCAAAGAACAAAACTCCTTTATCTGCTTTGAAAATTTTTCCTGGTGTGAAAGCTTCTAGAGAGGTTGGACCATGTTTTAATGCTTTTATTGGATCAATATCTCCAATTAAATCTTCTACATTCAAATCAGGAGATCCTTGCACTCTAATGAACTTACCTTTTTTATTTATTTTAGATACATTTTTTGCTAAAGTTGTTTTTCCAACTCCAGGTGGACCGACTAAAATAATATTTCTTCTAATCATTAAAGCAGATTTTAATTGCTTTTTTGATTCTTCTTGTCCTAAAATATCCTCAAAATCTTTTATTTTTTGAAATTCTTTCATCTTAAATAATACCCTTATTCACTATATTTATTCCTTTATAAAACTTACTGTCTTAATTATTTAATAGTAGTAACATAGTAGAAAGGTTTATAAATTGAAATATATAAATTATTGAGTATAGTGAGGACAAATATGATATCTCATCCAAACAGTATGAAAGAAGAAGAATTTATAAAGAAAGTTTTATCTGGAGAAAGAGATTTTTCAGAAATAAAATTAGTTGGATTAGATTTAAGTGGTCATGAAGATTATAGAGAAATACAAAGATATTTAAGAGAACAAGATCTAGAAAATAGCCCTATTATATTTGATGGTTCTGACTTGGGGCATTTAAAAGCTTTAGGTTTATACCTACCATATGTTAAAGGTCATAAAGTAGATCTTCGTTGTTCGCAACTTAGTGGGGCTAACTTCTATGGAGCAAATTTTGAAAGAGCATTCATAAGCTTTTCGGATTTATCTAATGTGAACCTTATACAAGCAAACCTTAAATATTCTCGTCTTTCTAAAACATGTCTTATAAAGACGAATTTTCAAAGAGCAGATCTTAGTGTAGCATCTATGAGGGGCGCTTGCCTTATGGGTGCACATCTTGGTGAAGCAAATATGATGAAAGCGAACCTTACAGAAGCAGACATTAGAGATGTAGAAATGTTAAGAACTGCTAAAAACATTGAACATATGATTTTTGGAAAAACAAAGGTACTATTAAGAGAAAAAGAAATTATAGAAGAAGCTCTTTCACAATATAATTTTCGTGTACAATACACTGCCAGTGAGATAGATGATTTATTATATGAAAGATTTAATAAAATATTCAAAGAATAAAGTAAAAATTAGTTAGATAATCAAAACTTTTAAAAACCTCATAATCAAAAATTAATCATGGTAGATAAAATTCCAGAACTTCCTGAAGGATTGGAGATTCCTAAAGATATTCAAAAAAAATTATCTCAAATTAAAGCAAAAGTAGAGAAATTTAAGAAAGAAGTTCTAAAGAAATTTGAAGAATATGTAGTTGGTATAGAATTATTACCTCCAGAAAAATTAACACCAGAAGAAGAACAAGAATTAACCCAAAAAGAAAGAGAAGAAAGAAAAGATTGGATTAATGTTTTAGTTTTAATTGATGATTCTGATTCTAAAAAGATGTCTAAATTAGAACTAAAAGATAAATTAACTAATATAATAGAAGATTCTGCTAAAAATATTGATGAGAATATCAAACCAAATACTCTAATTATATCAGAATTAAAAGAGATGTGTTTTGATGGAAAGTATGAAATTCTAGGATTAATTGGAATGGGAACTATACTCTATGATAAAGGAATGTTAGGGGCATTAAAAACAGCAGAGATTCATAAAGAGATGACTATAAAGAAATTTGAGAAATATGTTCTAAGTTACATTGCTATTGGTAGTTTATTTAGAGGGGATGCAAATCCAGGAGATATAGATGTTTCTATTGTTATAGATGACACTGATGTAAAAAAAATGCCTAGAGTTGAATTAAAAGAAAGATTAAGAGCAATAATTCAAGATATGGGTTTTAGTGCTTCAAAAGCTTCAGGAGTAAAAGCAAATTTTCATGTTCAAACACATATTTTAACAGATTTTTGGGATTCTGTTAAAGAAGCTCAACCTGTTATTTATACATTCTTAAGAGATGGAGTTCCTTTATTTGATAAAGGAGTGTTTATGCCATGGAAATTATTATTACATATGGGTAAATTAAAACCTAGTCCAGAAGCGATTGATATGAACATGGATCTTGGAGAGAGATTGTTAGAAAGAACAAAATCAAAGTTACTTGGGATGGTAGGAGAAGATTTATATTATGCTGCATTAAACCCAGCACAAGCCGCTATAATGTTGTATGGATTGCCTCCAACAACTCCAAGAGAGACTGTTAAAGTTATGGAAGAAATATTTGTTAAAAAAGAAAAATTACTAGAAAAAAAATATGTAGACATATTAGCTAAATTATTCAAATATTACAAAGATGTTGAACATGGTAGGGTTAGAGAAATTTCTGGAAAGGAAGTTGATTCTTTGTTAAAAGATTTAGAAGATTATATGAAAAGAATCAGAAAATTATTTACACAAATAGAGAAAAAATCTCAAGGAGAATCAGTATTGCATAATTATGATTCTTGTATTGCTATATCAAGAGATGCTTTGTTTATTAATGGAGTAAGAGAGATTAGTATTAAAAAATTAGAATCTTCATTTAAAGAAAATTTAGTTGATAAAGGATTGATCCCAGAAAAATTCTTAAGAATTTTAAAATTAATTGTAAAGTCTAAAAAAGATTACACTTCTAAAAAATTGAGTAAGCAAGAAATTGAAAAAGTAAACAAAGAAGCTATACTATTCATAAAAACTATGGTTGAATTTATACAAAGAAAAAGAGGAGTTGAATTAGAAAGAGCTAAGATTAGATTCAAATATGGAGAGAAGTATGGAGAAGTTTTATTATTAGATGATAAAGCATTTATAACAAATGATCTAGAGAAAAGAGAAGAAGTTTCTAAAGCTAAAATTAAAAATGGTAGCTTAATAGATATTGAAAAAAGTTCTTTAGAAGAGTTAGAAGAACAATTAAAGAAAGTTAAGATTCCTGAAAATGTTTTTATTAAAGAAAAAATATTTGAAGATTTGAGAAAGTTATATGGGAGGGATGTAGAAGTTTTAGTAAGCTATTAGAAACTTTTTTAAATAGAGATTCTCAATAAATTAAAATGAAAGGTATTATAGCAAATTTTAGAGGGGGAAAACATACTCAATATAATAATCATATGATCATAAAAGTTAGTTCTATAGATAATAAAGAAAAAGCTAATAAATTAGTAAATAAAAATGTTGTATGGAAAAGTCCTAAATCTAAAGAAATTAAAGGACAAATTGTTAAAGAACATGGAAATAGTGGTGCTGTAAGAGCCATATTTGAAAAAGGTCTTCCAGGACAAAGTATTGGAACAGAAGTGGAGATAGATAATGGCAGGATTGAGAAAAGGTAGATGTTATTCTAAATTAACAAGAGCATATACAAGAAAATCTAAATTTAGAAGAAAAGCTTTCATAAAATCAGTTCCACCTAGTAAAATAGTTAAGTATGATCTAGGAAACACAAAAAAGAAATTTAAAAAACAAGTTGATTTATGTTCTAAAGAAAGAATTCAAATTCGTCATAATGCATTAGAGTCTACAAGAGTAGGGGTAAATAGAAGATTAGTAAAAGCATTAGGAAATAATTATCATTTCAAATTAAGAGTTTATCCACATCATGTTTTAAGAGAAAATAAAGCATTGACTGGAGCTGGAGCAGATAGAATGAGCTCTGGTATGAAAAAAGCTTTTGGTAAAGCTATGGGTGTAGCAGCTCAAGTAAAGATTAATCAACCAATAATTAGTGTTTATGTAGATGAGAAAGATATGGATATTGCTAGAGATGCTTTAAAATATGGGATCCATAGACTTCCTTGTAAATGTTCTATAACTTAAATTCTATAAACAACTGTTTTACAATAATCTTTATATTTCATTACTCGAAATTATCTTTATGAAGATTATATGGTTTAATAAAATCAAAAAAGATAATATTGATTTAGTAGGTAAAAAATCTATTGATTTAAGTGAATTATATGATAAAGGATTACCCACTCCACCAGGATTTGTTTTAACAACTGAATCCTTTAAAGATTTTTTAGATTTTTCTGGAATAAGAACTACTATTTTAGATTTAATGAATAATCTAAATTTTGAAAATAATGAAAAATTAACACAAGTAATTGAAAAAATACAAGATTTAATCATAAGAGCACCTTTTCCTGATTATATTAATAAAGAAATTTTAGAGGAGTATAGTAATCTAAATGTTGACCCTGAAACTTTTAGTTATACGGCTGCATTAAGTATGATCAAATCTGGAAGAGAGCTCCCTTTTGTTGTTCTTAGACCTTCTACAATAAATGGATTAGATCCAGAGACATTTTTGGATATTAAAGGAAACACTAATCTTTTAGAAGCTATAAAACGATGTTGGTCATCACATTATAATAAAGAATTGGTCCATTATAGGGCAAAGAATAATATACCACATGACTCACTAGTCGCAATCATAATTCAAAAACAAATTCAACCTGATAAATCTGGAATTATTTTAATTAACAACGATATAACAATAAAATCAAATTATGGGATATCTGAAACAATTCTCTCAAACTTAGTACAACCAGATATTCATGTGGTAGATAAAAATAATTTCTTAGTTAAAGAAACAAGTATTGGATCTAAAGAATTTATGATTTATTTTGATGAAAATATTAAAAAAAATTCTAAAAGAAATTTAAGTTTTAAATCAGGAGAACAGACATTAAATGATTTAGAGATAAATAAATTAGTTGACCTTTCTATTAAGATAAAAGATTCTTATGGTCCAAAACAAATAGAATTTGCTATCAAAAGTGGCTCTGCATACATATTAAATTTAAAACCAATACAAGAAGAATTAATACAAAAAACTGAGATAGAAAATCCTAATCTAGAGACAATAACAAAAATCGGAGTAGATTTGGAAGAAACTAATGACTCAGATAAAGCTACTATAGATGCAGATAGTGTTTTTCTAAAATTAGAGAATATAATCAAGAAAAGACAAGTTAATCCAATGAGTCTAGTACAGGAAAATGATTATAATTACATTAATTTTTTGATTACTGAAATAGAAAAAGTTACGAGATCTTTTAGAAACAAAAACATCTTAATTAGAACTAGTGATATCATAAATGAAGATGAAAAAAATTCATTAATAGGTTGGAGAGGAATTAGAAGAGCTTTAGATGAAAGTGTTATACTAAGAGCAGAGTTTAATGCTATCAAAAAATTAAATGATTTAGGTTATGAAAAAATTAATATTGTTTTACCATTCATCACAACTATAAATGAATTAAGACAAGTAAAAGATTTAATGAAAGAAGTTGGGATTAGTAATGATATTGGAATAATGTTGGACACTCCTTCTAATTGTGAGATAATTGATAATTTTTGTAAGGAAGGAATAAAATTTGTTGTATTTGGAACTGATAATCTAACACAGTTAATGTTAGGAGTAGATAAATTTAATGATAGAACTGCTAAATTATTTAATGAGAAACATCCTTCTTTATTAAGAACTATACAAAAAGTAATTAGTGTATGTAGACAATTTAATATAGAAACTAATCTAATTGGAAGGATTAGTTCAGATCCAGAAATGATAGATTTTCTTGTTAGTGTTGGATTGAATTCTATAATAGTTAATTTAGAAGAGTTAGGTAGAGTAAAAGGAATAATCTCAAGAACAGAAAAAAGGTTAGTTGTTGAATAATTATTTTTCTGGTTTCATAAAAGGAAAGAAGATAACATCTCTTATTGTTGGACTATCAGTTAAAATCATAGCCAATCTATCAACTCCAATACCCATCCCTCCTGTAGGTGGCATTCCATATTCTAATGCTTTAATAAAATCTTCATCAACTGGATGATTTTCTTCATCAACTAATCTTTGGTTTGATTGTTTTTTTAATAACGTTCTTTGTAATTCTGGATCATTTAACTCAGAATAACCATTACCAATTTCCCATCCATAAACATATGGTTCTAATCTTTCAATTAAATGATGGTCTCCTCTTTTAGGTTTACATAATGGAGTAGACTCTTTAGGATGGTCTATAATAAATACAGGTTGAATTAATTTATCTTGAACTAAAGATTCAAATATCAATTCAATTGCCAATCCTCTATTAAAATCACCTTTATATTCTATATTATTTCCTTTCATATAACTCTTAATTTTTTTATCATCAAATTTATCAATATTAATTTTTAGATATTTTTTAATTGCATTTTTCATAGAAAGTTTTTTCCAAGGTTTTTTTAGTTCGATATCTTTACTTTGATATCTTATTTTAGTGGATTTGTTAACTTTTTTAGCCACGAAATTAACTAAATCTTCAGTTATTTTCATTATATCATTATAGTCTGCATAAGCCCAATAAAATTCTAACATACTAAACTCAGGATTATGAGATTTATCTACCCCTTCATTTCTAAAATTTTTGCTTATTGTATAAACTTTTTCAAATCCACCAATGATTAATCTTTTAAGATACAACTCAGGAGAAATAGATAAAAACATATCCATATTATATGCATTTATTTTTGTTTTGAAAGGACGGGCATTTGCTCCACCATATAATGGTTGTAATAAAGGAGTTTCTACTTCCATAAAACCTTTGGAGTTTAGAAATTCTCTTATTGCATTTATTATTTGAGATCTTTTTAAGAATATTTCTTTGACATCGTGATTCATTAATAAATCTAAATATCTTTGTCTATACCTTGTTTCTATATTTTTTAGCCCATGCCATTTTTCTGGAAGGGGCCTTAAAGATTTTGTTAATAACTCTAATTTTTTAACCCAAATAGATGTTTCCCCCTTCTTTGTTTTAAATATTATTCCATTAATACCTACAAAGTCTCCAATATCAAATTTTTTGAATAATTTATAATTTTGTTTCCCTATTTCATCTTCTTTAACATAAAATTGTATTCTCCCACTAAAATCTTGTAAATGTCCAAAAGAAACTTTTCCCATAATTCTTAATGACATAATTCTTCCAGCTAAACTGACTTTATCTTTTGTTTTTTCTTCTCTCTTTAATTTCTTAAATTTATCAAAAATGTCTCTAGAATTATCTTTTTTATCGAATTTGTAAGGATAAGGTTCAATATTATTTTTTCTTAATTCATTTAATTTTTGTTTTCTTTGAGCAACTAATCTATGTTCTTCTTCCATCTCATTAAAGGATTAATATATTATATAAATATTTTCTATTTTTTATTCAAACAAGCTTCTATAAACCCTATAAAAATAGGACTTGGGTTTAAAGGTTTAGAAGTAAATTCAGCATGATACTGAGTTCCTAAAAAGTAAGGATGGTCTTTCAATTCTAGAATCTGCATTATCTTTTTTTCAGGAGCTACTCCTGAAAATATCATTCCATTTTTTTCTAATGTTTCTATGTACTTTGGATTAACATTGTATCTATGTCTAAATCTTTCTCTAACTTTGTTATTTTTATATAACCTAAAAGCTAGAGTATTTTTTTTAAGATCCATATCAAAACCACCTAATCTCATTGTTCCACCTAAATCTTTTATTTCTTCTTGTTCTGGTAGAATATAAACAACTGGATCTTCTGTTTGTTTTATTTCTGTAGTATTTGCATTTTTTAAATCACAAACATTTCTTGCAAATTCAATAACTGCCATTTGAAATCCATAACATAATCCTAAGAAAGGAATTTTATTTTCTCTACAATATCTAATATATTCAATTTTTCCCTCAACACCCCTCTCTCCAAATCCACCTGGAACTATAACCCCATCAATATTTTTTAATTCTTCTTTGACATTATCTTTATTTAGATTAGTAGTCTCTATCCATTTTAGATTTATTTTAGCATTTAGATAAGGTGCAGAATGTTCAACTGCATTTAGTATACTTAAATAAGAATCATGAACTCCAGTATATTTTCCAGTGATGGCAATTGTAATATTTTTATTAGAATCATTTATTTTAGTTACTAAACTTTTCCATTCATTTGGGTCTATTAGATAGTTTTCTTTAATTTTTAGTCCTAGAGTATCTAAAATCATTTTGTCTATCTCTTTCTCTTTAAGAAATAGAGGGATATCATAGATTGTGTCAACATCATGTAGATTAATAACTCTATCAATTGGGACATTAGAACTTATACTTATTTTTTCTTTTATACTATCTTTAATTAACCCTTCACTTCTACAAACAATAATATTTGGTTGGATTCCTCGCTCCATCAAAGTTCTTATTCCTAACTGGGCTGCTTTACTTTTATGTTCTCCTAAAGTTCCAGGTTTTAATATGTAAGTTACATTGACAAAACAAACATTATCTTTTTTTTCTTCATAAGCTAGTTCTCTCATAGCTTCTAAAAAATAAGAATTTTCTAAGTCTCCTACAGTCCCTCCAACTTCAACAATAACTATATCTGGGTTGTAATTAAGAGCACATCTTCTTATAAAATGTTTAATTTCTCCACTTACATGAGGTACAAATTGAACATCTCTTCCTAGATATAATCCTGCTCTCTCTTTATCTACTATATTTTTAAATATTTTACCAGAGGTTAAGTAGTTATCTTTTGTTAGATTTTGATTTGTCATTCTTTCATATGACCCTAAATCTAAATCACATTCAGTTCCATCATCTAATACAAATACCTCACCATGTCTAAATGGATTTAATGTCCCTGCATCATAATTTAGATAACCATCAAATTTTATAGGATGAACTTTAAGTCCATTCCATTTTAATAAATTGCATAAAGAAGAAGTAAATGTTCCTTTTCCTACACCTGATATAACTGATCCTGTAACAATAATGTATTTTGTTTTATTTGAGATATATCCCTCTGGAAAAGATGAAAAGAACTCATCTGGTGTTTTGTTTGCTAAATCTTCTTTACGGACCATCCCGTTTTATAGAAAACTAAGTATAGTATATAAATAGGATTATGGTAAAGGATAGAAAGATTTAAATATAGAATTTAAGTCATCTTAATTAGGAAAAGAGGCTTCTATACAATAGATAAGGAGATAAAAAAATGACAACACAACCAATATTCATACTTCCTGAAGGGTACCAAAGAACAATGGGAAAAGATGCCCAAAGGAGTAATATCTTAGCTGCTAAACAAGTAGCTGAAACAGTAAGGACTACTTTAGGACCTAAAGGAATGGATAAAATGATAGTAGATTCTTTAGGTGATGTAACAGTTACTAATGATGGTGTAACAATTTTAGAAGAGATGAACATAGAAAATCCAGCTGCTAAAATGTTAGTAGAGGTAGCAAAAACCCAAGAAAATCAAGTTGGTGATGGAACTACTACAGCTGTTGTATTGGCTGGAGAATTATTAAAGAGTGCTGAAGATTTATTAGAAAAAGATATCCATCCAACTGTTATAGCTAAAGGTTATAGATTAGCTGCTGATAAATCTCAAGAGATTCTTGCTTCTATAGCTGAAGATATTTCTGAATCAGATAATGAAATATTAAAAAGTATTGCAATTACCGCAATGACAGGAAAAGGTGCGGAAGCTTCTAAAGAAAAATTAGCAGATTTAACTGTAGAAGGAATTAAGATGGTTGCAGATAAAGAGAATGATACATTACATATTGATATTGATAATGTTAAATTAGAAAAAAAAGTTGGAGATGGAACTGAAGATTCTGAATTAATTAAAGGAATTTTATTGGATAAAGAAAGAGTTCATTCAGGAATGCCAAGAATTGTTAAAGAAGCTAAAATTTTGTTGTTAGATACTACAATAGAAATTAAATCAACAGAAACTGATGCTAAAATTGAGATAAATGATCCTTTAAAATTACAAGAGTTTATTGATCAAGAAGAAAGAATGTTAAAAGAGATGACAGATAAAATAATAAATTCGGGAGCTAATGTTGTATTTTGTCAAAAAGGTATTGATGATATTGCACAACATTATTTAGCTAAATCTAATATCTATGCTTGTAGAAGAGTTAAAAAATCTGATATGGATAAATTAGCTAGAGCAACTGGAGCTAAAGTAATAACAAACTTAAAAGAGTTGTCTAATGAAGAGTTGGGAAGCTCTGGAGTAGTAGAAGAAACAAAAGTTGGAGATGAAGAAATGACTTTTGTTAAAGAATGTTCAAATCCAAAAGCTGTTACAATTTTAGTTAGAGGTGGAACTGAACATGTTGTTGATGAAGTCGAGAGAGCGATAAAAGATGCTATTGGGGATGTTGCAGCTGCATTAAGAGATGGAAAAGTTGTTGCAGGAGCCGGAGCACCTGAAGTAGAAACAGCTAAACAACTAAGAGATTATGCTAATAGTTTATCTGGAAGAGAACAATTAGCTGTATTAGCTTTTGCTGATTCTATTGAAATAATTCCAAGAACATTAGCAGAAAATGCTGGATTAGATCCAATTGATATGTTAACTGAATTAAAAAGTCAACATGATAAAAATGTTAAATGGGCAGGAATAGATGTTTTCTCTGGAAAAGTTGGAGATGCATGGAACTCTGGAGTTATTGAACCACTAAAAATAAAAACCCAAGCAGTTAAATCAGCTTCTGAAGTTGCTGAGTTAATCTTAAGGATTGATGATATTATAGCAGGTGTTGGAGATAAAGGTGGAGCAGGAATGCCTCCTAGTGGAATGGGTGGAATGCCACCTGGAATGATGTGATAAAAATGTCAGAAGTAGAAGTAGTTCAAGAAGGTAATCCTAATGCAAACATCAACATGTTTATTATGCTAGAATAAAGAGGGAGAGTACGTATAAAGTAGGATATCATTGGTGGTGTGATGAGTTAGGATGTAAAAGGCATGAGAGAGCAGATGATCGTGAAACTTTATCTTTTCCTCCAAAATCTTTTGTTAAAGGGCAAGTCCCATATTCAAATCATGCTTCATTTTATACGCATAGAGCAAATAACGAAGGTAAGTTAGAAGGAGCATTAAATCAAAATGAATTCCAAAAATTCTCTGAAGCTTTTGGAGGGAAATCAAAGGATGTACTTTTCTAAAGAATTATAAGACAATATTTTTATAAAGAATATTTTAGTATACTATCTTAAAAAAGAGATTAATTAACTAAGAAACTTTAAATACAAAAATTCTTTATTATTTTTATGAAAAAAAGAGGTTTTATCTTAATACTTCTAGTTCTATTTATATTATCATTAAATTTTGTTTCATCTCAAGAAAGAGATATCTCTTTTAGAAATCTTGGTTCAGGAGGTATAGTAACTGGATTTATTTCAGAGCCTATTAATGCTAAAATCTCTAAAGTAACTATTTATGTTAGTGATGAAGAAAAGGGGCAGATTTTACGAGTTGAGAATGTTAACTCCGAATTTGATTCTGGAATTTTTTTAGGCAATACCCCAAGAATTGGCAGTCGAACTTTTACTGAAGTATATATTGAATTTTCTCCAACATATGTAGAGAGATTAAGATTAAATTATCCTGGCGATGTTAACATAGCTAGAGTGGGGTCTAGTGTATTCTTATCTTGTTCTTGTTCTAGTGGAGACGTTTGTTGTAGTAACTCTTGTGATTTGGATTCAGGGGGGGAGAGAGATGGAATTGAATGTTGTAGTGGTGGAAAAGAACCTTATCACCAAATTAGTTGTAAACAAGCTGGATACTTTGAAGGATTAAGTTATTTTACTACATCTCAAACAAAAAGTTGCAGTATTAATGGGTGGAGTTGTTCAGGGGGTTCAAAGATTACATGTTCTAAACAAACTGTTTGTGATACTTTTGGAGCTAAAACATGTTATTTCTCTAGTGCATCTCAAGGCACACCTAGTGTTCCTACTTTTAAACAACCATCAGGAGAATCATTCACTGGAAATTTGAACGATCCTCAGTGTTTTGATAATATTGATAATGATTGTGATGGTTTTACTGATATTAATGATCCTGATTGTAGAGAATGTGAAGAAGGACAAACAAAAAGCTGTTCAAATCAAGATGGTGTTTGTAGTGGAAGTAAACATTTATGTGTAGATGGAAGATACCAGTCATGTGATTACAACACTATCTCTACTTATAGTCAAACAGAAGTATGTATAGATAATCTAGATAACAATTGTGATGGGACAGTAGACGAGGGTTGTGTTTGTAATACTGGAAGTAAAAGGCCTTGTGGAATTGATGAAGGGGTTTGTGAAAAAGGTGAGCAAACATGTCAAAATGGGTTATGGGGCACTTTATGTGAGGGTGGAATAAAAAGTTCTGAAGAGATATGTGATGGTTTAGATAACAATTGTGATGGAACAGTAGACGAAGGGTATAAACTTGGAGGAGTATGTAGTGTTGGATTTGGGATATGTCAAAATTCTGGAGTGTTTGAATGTAAAGGCAGGGATATAGTAGGATGTAGTGCAAGTTTAGGTTCCTCTTCAGTAGAAATATGTGATAATATAGATAATAATTGTAATGGAGCAGTAGATGAGGGTTGTCAATTAGTTAACACAGAATCAACACCCTTAGGAACAACACAACTAAAAAGTATGATCTTAGAAGAGGTAGAAGGAGTATTAGGAAACATAAAAGAAGAAGATCAAGAACAACAAGAAGAAATTGAAATTTTATTAGAAGAAATAAAACAAGAAGAAATTGAAGTAGAAGAAAAAGGAATAAGAAAAAAAGCAAGTGATTTGTTTAGTGGGTTATTAGGAGAGATAAGATCAACAACTATAACTGAAACTCCAGAAGTAGAAACTTTATGTGGTAATGGAGTAATAGATTCAGGAGAAACTTGTAATAATTGTAGAGATGCTGTATGCTCCATAGATCAATATTGTGATAATAGTGGACAATGTGTTACAAGATCTAATCTAAGTTCTTTTTTTAGATGGTTAGTAATAACTTTAATCTTAGTTCCAAGTTTAGTTTATTTGTATTATCATGTTAAAAAAAGAAAGATTTCAAAACAAGATATTGGAATATTTATTGTAGCTTTATTATTTATTGTATTTTCATTAGTTATATTATATCTAAATTTATCTACAATTTCTTTTTCTTTGATAAGTGGGGTAGATCATAGTGCTACAATAATAATTGAATCAGATGTTAATAATAGATTATATGAATTGTATCAAGAAAGTGGAGATGTAGAATTTGTGGCTTGTATAAAAGGAGATTATAATAATGGAAGATATCAAATTTATGATTTAGAAGAAGTTCCAACTGTAAGTAAAAGTATAGCTGCAATAGAAGCACAAGATTGTTCTAAATTAAATAATCTAGGAACAATTCATAGTCACCCTGACGGAATTTGTGAACCAAGCAAACAAGATATTTATACCTTTGGCCAAAAGAATGATCTATTAATGGGAATTATATGTAAGAAAGATAATTATGGATTTTTTACAAAAAAGAATTTTGATAAATCAATGTTTTATTTAATTAAAGATGTAGGGGTTACAGAAGAATTCAAGAAAGAATCTTCTCCTTTTTCTTTAATAATAATTTTATTGTCTTTATTAGCTGCTTATCTAATTATGAGATTTAAAGATAAGATTCTAGATATCTTAAAATTGTTTAAAAAAAAGAAATATACAAATCTATTAATCATTATGAATCTAATGAATAAAACAGAAAAAATAATGATTAATAGATTAATTAAAACAGATGGACTTCTAAAACAAGATTTGATGAATAAATTAGGATTGTCTAAATCAAGTTTTAATGATGCTATACTAAGATTACAAAGAAGTAGTTTAATTGTTATTAAAAAAGCAGGGGATGGAGAAAGAGTTTATTTAAGTGCAAGAGCCAAGAATTAAGATATAGCAACATTTTTATATTAGAATAATCCTTTTATATTATGCCAAAAAAAGGAGAAAAAAAGACAACCAAAACTTCTGATAGTGTATCAAAACAATTAGTAAGTAGTAGTGTAGCATTACAAGATAAAACTGTAGAATTATTATTGGTTGTAAATAAACTTGTTAAAAGATTAGATGATATGGTTAGTGTGTTTGAAGAAGCATCTAAACATATTAAATCTGGATTAGATGAACCAATTGCAAAAAGACTAGAAGAGTTGTTAGAACAAAATAAGAATATAGCAAGAGGTTTAATTTTATTAGAAAGATATGTAAAAGAAAAAACAGGTATGAGTAATTTCCCACCACCAAAGCCATTACATAAAGAAGGATTCTAAAATGGATCTTAAATTCATAAGAGAAGATTTTCCTCATAAAGCAGATTCTGATGAGTTAAATGATATAGTCGGGTTGCTTCATAAGAATGTAGCTAAAGAAAAAGAGGCTAAAATTGGAGAAAGATTTCTAAGGGCATTATTTTTAGGATATAAAACCCTGCATCAAAAAAGTGAAGAAAAACTAAGACAAAAAGCAATTTCAACTGAAAAAGTTCAAAGATTAATAAGACCTATAGCCCATCAAACAATAAAACAACAAATTCCTGATATTAGAAATGAACCAACATTAAAAACTCCAACTCCAATTAAAACCCCAGAAAAAAGTTTAGAATCTTCTTATACTTTATTACTTTCTGATAAAAAAGTATTAGCCAGAGCTGTTATATCTAAAGAGATAGGAAAGTATCACTATAAATTAATAGAACCTTCAATAAATATGAATATGTTAAAGTTAGTAAAAGAATACATCATCAAAAAATATAAGAAAGATAAAGAAGTATTGAAGGATGATAAACTAATTCTAAAAAGAATAAAAAAAGCTTCTAGAAAAACAAAAATGGGGTATAAAGAAGAAGTTTTACAAGATGTCAAATATTATCTATATAGAGATTTAGATAATTTTAGTAAAATTGATCCTTTATTTCATGATCATAACTTAAATTCTATCATTTGTGAAGGGGTAAACAAACCTATATTAGTTGATTATCAAAATGAAAGAATGGAAACTAATGTTATATTTAGTAATAATGAAGGATTAAATTCTTTAATCAATAAATTTGCAGAAAAAACAAATACAGAAATAAATTCTAGCAATCCAATATTAAATGTAAGATATAACGAATTTAGAATTCAAGCAAATCTTGGATCAGGAGTTGTAAGTTCTAGATTTATAATAAAAAGAGAATTAAATATTTAAAAATTTCTTTTAGATAATATTATATCTAAAGACCATTTCTTAGCTCCGTATATTGCTAAAACTAAAAATGCAGCAAAATAAAGTAAAGCTAGCTCTCCTCCATTTAATATTGGGATATATTGAAGTTTTTTTGTAAAAATATCTAAAATTCCAACATGGGCATAAAAGTAAGCTACTAGCATTTCTAAAGCAGCAATTGATGCAACTATTTTTGTAAACAATCCTAAAGCTATTGATAACCCTCCAAAAAATTCAATTATTCCAGCAAACCAAAATAAACTAAACAACTCTACAGAATTTCCACCCAACATTCCAAAAAGTTTTTGTATACTATGTTGCATGAACATTAATCCAATTACCACTCTAAATACAAAGTAAAGATAGTTTTCACAGTTTCTAGAGGATCTATTAAACATAATAAATTAAAATAAGAATATATTTAAATAATTTTCGATGAAACTAGCATTAAGCGATGGTAGTTTAGTGGCCTAGAATATGACGTTGCCAACGTTGTGACCCGGGTTCAAATCCCGGCCATCGCATTTATTCTTTTAACATTTCATAAATATCTTTAATCATTTCAGCAGCTATATGTGGGTGCCAAAAGTTCAAAAATCCAGATCCTTCAACTTGTATTATTGTTTTATTTTTTAAAGGAGATAATTTTCTTTTAGGACCAAATGAAGTATCTCCAAAAAAAGCATTTTCAAAAGTTACTTGTGGGGTAGGCATATTTTCTAATGCATTTTTTACTCCCTCTAAATAATTATGTGGAGTTAAATTATCATTAATTCTTCTTTTAGCTATTTTGTCTCCATAAAAATTAATTTTTTCTAAATCTTTTTTTAAACTATCTCTAAATATGGCTCCAATTTTATCATAGTTTAATGTTTTATATATCCTTAATATGTTTAATATCATTCTTTTTGATTCATAGATTATAGCATCTTTATAATCATCTGTAATTTTATCTAAAAAATAATAATATTTTCCATTTATCTCTTCAACAATCTCTTTGACTAATTTATTTTTTATTTTTTCTCCACTAAATGTTGTGATATCCATTATACTAGGAATAAATTTTACTTTAGGAAAAGCTTTATGGACTATGATTATACATTCTCCTTTACTAACATCATCCCAAAAACTTTGATAAATTTTTAATCTTTTTTCATAATCATTTTCATCTTTAGCTACCCATCCATATTTTTTCATATATGAATATCTTTTATTAACATCTTCTTTATTCAAAAAAATGTTAAAATGATCTAAAGCGTCTTTTAGTTTTGGAATATCCCTATTAAAATCAATTCCCCATAACCTTTCTCTTGGCATACTACTAACAATCAACCTCCCACCTAGTCTTTTCCAACATAAACTAGCTACTGTCTCAGAATGATCATCTCTAGAAGTTACAACATCTAATGCTGGTCCAGAATGTGGAGCAACTATAAATGGCTCTTTTTTCCCATCTTTATAAACTGTGTATCCTCTGTTAAATTCAGACTTCATCTACATTATTATTCATAAATTATTTAAATCTTTATCTGTTTAATGGAATATGGAATGGAAACAAAAATTTTTAGATAGATATGAAAAACTAACAGATCTAGATGAATTTGTAGATATCTCTTCCAAACCTTTAAGAAAATCTCTAAGAGTTAATACATTAAAAACTAATGTAAAAGAAATTAAATCTAGATTTAAAGATCACAATTTAGAGAAAATTCCTTGGTGTAAAGAAGGGTTTTGGTTAAAAGGACAAGTTATTGGAAATACATTAGAACATTTTTTAGGTTATATTTATTTACAAGAAGCTGCTTCTATGATCCCTCCTATAGTCTTAGATCCTAAGGATGAAATTGTTTTAGATATGTGTGCTTCTCCAGGTTCAAAAACAACACAATTATCTTCATTAATGAAAAATAAAGGATTGATTGTAGCTAATGATATCAATATTAATAGATTAAAACCATTATCTATCAACCTACAAAGATGTGGAGTTTCTAATGTAATAATGACTAAAATGGAAGGAAGGTTCTTCAAACAAGAATTTGACAAAATTTTAGTTGATGCTCCTTGTTCTGGAATAGGAACTATAAGAAAATCTCCTAATACTCCATTAATATGGAATCCAAATGCTATTAAGAGGATAGCAGGAATACAAAGACAATTATTATTTACTGCATTTAATATTCTAAAACAAAAAGGAACTTTAGTTTATTCTACTTGTACTTTAGAACCTGAAGAAAATGAAGGTGTGATAAATTCTTTATTAGAAAAGTATGATGATGCTAAACTTGAAAAAATTAATTTAGATATCAAAAGAAGTCCTGCTATATTAGAATTTGAAAATAAAAAGTATAATGAAGAAATTAAAAAATGTTTAAGGATTTGGCCTCAAGATAATGATACAGAAGGATTTTTTGTTGCTAAAATAACTAAAGAATAATTATCCTTTACTCAAATCTTTTTTCTTCAAAACATTTTTTCTAAATACAACAAATTTATGAGAAAATCTAGCTGTTATTGAGGATAAGATTATTGTATACAATAAAAATAAGAAGGATAAATTTATTACTTTATCTAATCCTTGGATACTATAAGAACCTAAGAAAAAAATCATTGTAGCAACAGCAACACCTTTAGCAGAGTTTAATGTCATGAATATCTTTTCTTTAAGTTTTATATTAACACTATAAAAAACAATACTTACAGCTAAATATCTTACTAAGAGATATAATAAGAATAATATTAAAGATTTAATTAAAAAATTAACATCCAATGGGATCTTTATTACTAACCCTAATAAAATAAACACAATTATCTTTAAGAAATTTGTAAATATTGAAGAAAAATGTTGTATTTGATCTTTATTTCTTACACTTATAACTCCAAAAACTATTCCAAATGTAGTTACAGCTAATATTCCATTTCCTCCAATATTTTCTGATAAGGTATAAGTTAATAATGCTGTAGCAATAACAACTAAAGGAGATAATAATTCTTGATAAGTTTTTTTCATTAAAGAAAAAACTATTATTCCAATCAAAAATCCTGTTCCTACTCCTGTCATGATTCCTTGTAAGAATTTTACAGCTAAAACATTAGCACTTAATACTCCAAAATAAAAATCTAGAGCAATAAATGGAATTAACACAGTTAAAGGAGTGTTAATTATAGACTCAAATCGTAAAATTTCTGCTATTTTTTCTTTTTTATCCTTAAATATAGATAATATTATTTCAGGAGATGTTCCTGCCATCAATGCCCCAAATATAGCACTTATGACTAAAGATCTAACACTAAAGATAACCTTAGCAAATAATACATGGGCACCCAATGTAATGATTATCATGCTAAGTAATAAAAAAGTAAATGCCAATTTTAATGCTGGAGGAGAAAATTGATATATTTCTTTAACTTTAAATTGAGATGTTGAATCAAATAAAATCATTATTAATGCAAAAATTGCGAAGCTTGTAATAAAATCTTGATCAAAAGTAAATAAATTAGTAAATCCCAACCCTAATCCAGTTAGTATTAGTAATAATAAAGAAGGAATTTTTATTTTATTAGCTATCAATGTTATGATTATCCCTGCTAATATAATAAATGATAATAAAGATAGAGTTGTTAGTTGTGATGTCATATTACCTCTTTTTTGATATAGAAACCTATTTATTCTTATTAATGTTTCGATTCTATTATGAATAAATTGCTTGATGAAGTATTAAAAAAAATAAAACCATCTAAAGAAGAAATTTCTAAAGTTAATATTATCTTAGATAATATTGTTAACAAGATTAAAATAAGTAAAGCTAAAGTAGAATTAGGGGGATCTGGAGCTAAAGATACATGGTTAAGTAATACAAATGATATTGATGTCTATGTTAAATTCGATTTTAAGAATTATAATAATAAAGATATCTCTTCAATATTAGAAAAATCATTAAAAAATAATTTTAAAATTATTAGATTACATGGAAGTAGGGATTATTTTCAATTAAAACAAAAAGGATTTACAATTGAGGTTATTCCTATATTAAATATAAAAAAAGTAAGTGAAGCTAAAAATATAACAGACATAAGTCCTTTTCATGTTAAATTTGTTAAAAAACATAAAAAAGGAGATCAAATAAGATTAGTTAAATCATTTTGTAAAGCACAAGATTGTTATGGGGCTGAAAGTTATATTAGAGGTTTTTCTGGATATGTCCTAGAGATATTAACTGTTAAGTATGGCAATTTTAATAGTTTTATAAAAAATGTTTCTAAGTGGAAAGATAAACAATATATTGGAAATAAAGATCTAATCAAAAAATTGAATAAATCAAAAAAAGAATCTCCATTAATCTTAATAGATCCTGTAGATCCAAATAGAAATGCTGCATCTGCTTTAAATATTGAAAATTATAACAAATTAATAAAAGCATCTAAATCTTATATCAAAAAACCTTCCATCAAACATTTTGAAAAAAAAGAATTTAGTTTAGATTTATTAAAAAATAAATATAAAAATAAAAAACTTGTAATTTTAGAAGTAGATCCATTAAAAGGAAAAAAAGATGTTGTTGGAGCAAAACTCCTAAAAACTTTAAATTATATTGCCATGAAACTAAAATCAAATGACTTTAAATTATCAAAATATGATTGGGCATGGAATGAAAAAGCTATTTTTTATTATATCTTAGACAAAAAATCATTATCAAAAAATAAAGAGCATAAAGGTCCACCAATAAAAAATATAGTAGCTATAGAAAATTTCAGAAAAAAATGGAAAAATTATAAAATAAAAAATAAGTATGCTTATGTAATCATAAAAAGAAAGTTTATTGATCCTGAGAAATTTATTAAATATTTAATAAAAAATGATAAACATATTAAGGATATGGTTAAATTAGTAAAGTTTAAATAGTTGAATTTGATGGTAATAGTATGCCTAGAAAAAAAGTTGTTAAAAAAGGTACCTACTTTGAATAATGAAACTAAAACATTAGTTTTAGCAATTCTTGTTATATTAGCGATTGCATTAGTTATTGCAAATTTTGGAAGTATTACTGGAACAGTTGTTAAAGAAAAAAAACCTTCAACAAAAGTTATATTTGCTAAAGAAGTTTTAACTCCAGGATCATATGTTGAGTTTGAGATTACACCAAGTAAATTTGGAGTAAACAAAAAATATAGGATATGTGATGATGGAGATAGATGTCATATAAGAGCATATATGCAATGTAGCAGTTTTAATTGTAGAACAAAAGTCTCAGAGAGATATAAAACATGGCCAAGTTGGGAAGAAGGAGTTTATTACATTAAATTATTTGATTATGAAATAAGGGATTTTACAAAACATTATTTTACTTTATCTTAATTTTAAATTTGAATGAATGGAAAGATTTATAAACATATTAAATCCAGTTAGAATAACTGGTTCTGATAACATGACAAAAGAAACATTACAGTCTGGAACAACAACATTAGGAATGGTGTGTAAAGAAGGAGTAGTGCTAGCTGCAGATAGAAGAGCTACATTAGGTGGAAGGATAGTCGCTCATAAAAAAACACAAAAGATAGCTAAATTAAATAATGAAATGGCAGTAACATGGGCAGGTTCAGTGTCAGATATTCAATTATTAACTAAAATAATAAAAGCACAAATTAGATTAATAGAACTTAGAAGAAATAAAAAATTAAAAGTAAAAGAAGTTGCAAATATGACAGGTTCTTTATTATATTCTCACATTAGACAATTTTTTCCAGGAATTGTTGCTTTTCTTTTAGGTGGAAAAGATGAAGAAGGAACATACCTATATGAATTAGGTCCAGATGGAAGTATATTGATGCATGATGATTATGTAACAGATGGTTCAGGTATGATGTATGCAATGGGAGTTCTAGAAGCTAATTATAAAAAAGATATTTCAATTAATGAAGGTGTTAAACTAGCTGTTAAATCTATTAGTGCATCCATACAAAGAGATACAGCATCAGGAAATGGAATAGATGTTTATACCATAACAAAAGACGGAGTAAAAAAAGTTTTAGCAAAAGAAGTTAATATGAGCATCTCAATGTAGAAGTAATTCTCAAGATTAAGAAAAATGGCAGATATATTACAAGAGATATTAAAGTATATTCCAGATAACGCTAACATAAGCGATACTGTTTTTGAAGGAGCTAACATAGTTATCTATACAAAAAATAAAGATTTCTTTTTTGATAGTAATGGAGTAATAAAGAAGATAGTAGATGATATCAAAAAAAGAGTTGAGTTAAGACCTGATCCAAGTATTTGTTTAGATCCAGAAAAAGCAAAAGAAGTTATTGAATCTATACTTCCAAAAGATGCAGGAATAGCTAATATTATCTTTGATTCTCAAAGATCAAGAGTGATAATAGAAGCAGAAAAACCTGGGTTAGCTATTGGAAAACAAGGAGAATTATTAAAAGAGGTTAAGAAACAAACTTTATGGGTGCCATTTATTCAAAGAACTCCTGCAATTAAATCAAAATTAATAGAAAATATAAGACATGTTCTTTATGAGAATAGTGATTTTAGAAGAAAATTTCTCCATAAAATTGGTAAAAGAATTTATGGTGGATGGACTAAAGATAAAAAGCATGAATGGGTAAGGATTACTTATTTAGGAGCAGGAAGACAAGTTGGTAGAAGTTGTTTATTATTACAAACTCCTGAATCAAGAGTGTTATTAGATTGTGGTATTCATCCAGGTAGAAATATAAATGATCAAGAATCAGTTCCATTTTTCGATGCCCCTGAGTTTAATATTAACGATATAGATGCAGTTGTATTGTCTCATAGTCATCTAGACCATAGTGCGTTAGTTCCTTATTTATATAAGATGGGTTATGAAGGCCCTGTTTATTGTACAGCACCTTGTAGAGATATAACTTCTTTAATGGCTCTAGATTTTGTAGGGATTGCTCAAAAAGAAGCTCAAGATTCTTTATACTCAAGTACAGATGTCAAAAATATGGTTAAACATACAATATGTTTGAATTATGAAGAAGTAACTGATATAACTCCTGATATTAGATTAACATTCTACAATTCAGGACATACATTGGGAAGTGTCATTTCTCATTTGCATATTGGAAATGGATTACATAATTTAGTTTATACTGGGGACTTTTTATATGAAAACACAAATTTATTAGCATCTGCTGTTAATAGATTTCCAAGAGTTGAAAGTATTATTATGGAAGCAACTTATGGTGGTAGAGATGATATGAATCCTACAAGAAAGGAATGTGAAGAGTATTTACTAAAAACAATTAAAACAACAATCGATAGAAAAGGCAAGGTTTTAATGCCAGTTTTAGGTGTAGGAAGATCCCAAGAAATGATGTTGATATTAGAGAGAGCTATGAGGGAAAATTTAATTCCAAAGATCCCAATTTATGTTCAAGGTATTGTTTGGGATGTAACAGCAATTCATACAACTTATCCTGATTTTTTTAATCCTAAAGTTAAAAGAAATATTTTTCATAGAGATGAAAATCCATTTTTAAGTGATATATTCAAAAAAGTTGGATCTCAAAAAGAACAACAACAAATTATTGATAAAGGTGAGCCATGCATAATCTTTGCAACATCTGGTATGATGAATGGTGGGGCTTCTAAAGAATATTTTAGACAATTAGGTGGAAATCCTAAACATAGTTTGATTTTAACATGTTATCAAGTAGATGGAACTTTTGGTAGAAGAGTGATTAATGGAGATAGAGAAATAAATTTTGGATCAGCTGAAAAACCTGAAATAATTAGTATAAAAATGGATGTACATATGATTAGTGGATTCTCTGGACATAGTTCTAGAAATCAATTATTAAGCTATATAAAAAATATGGATCCAAAACCAAGAAGAGTTTTAACATTACATGGAGAAAGTTCTAAATGTTTAGATTTAGCTAGTTCTTTACATAAAATAAACAAAATTGAGACTGAAGCTCCTAGAAATTTAGAAAGTGTAAGATTAAAATAATTTTATTCTTTTAACATATCAATAGATTTTCTTCCAGCATAACTTTCATCAGCATAATGCCAAAATTTAATCTCTTTTTCACCTAACTTCCAACATAATAAGATCTCTCTTCCTTCTAACATAGAATAAAAATCAACTATGCCCAAATCTGCATCTTTTACAATACAACCTAGATTAGTAAGCATTTCTATCTTTTTGTATAAATTATAGTATAATCTATGAAAATTTTTATTCACAGAAATATCATTTTTAATTGATTTTAATTCATCTTCATAATCAACTGAAATGGAATTGATCATACTAAGATGGTTATTAATTTTCATTATTTGAATTAGTATTTTAGAAAGTTTTGGGATTAAAGAGTTAGCTTCTTCTATTTTAAAATATTTTTTTGTTATCAACTCCATAATAATGCTAAGTTTATATTTTTTTTAAAGGTTTTGTTTTGATTGTTTCAATTAGTTCACATGCTTTACATATATCGCTAGAACATGGTTCCCCACAATTTTTACATGATCTTATTTCAGCATTTTCAAATTTTTTCTTTAATAATGGGAGTTCTTCTATAAATGAGTTGATTATAGCATTTTTAGTTCCATTTTGCTTCTGTTCGAAGTTATTTAATAACATTCTTACTTCAGATCTATAAGATTTTTTAGAATTAGGGCATTCATTAAAATCTACTGGGAATTTTTTTATAAATGAATAAGTCGCAACTTCTTTTTCCATTAAAAAGTATAATGGTTTTATTCTTGGGATGAATTTTTTATCTTTTCTAACTCCAGTTGTTGGACCAAGACGAGCTGATCTTTCTAAATTTCCTCTAAATAAATTCATTAAAACATTTTGTGCTTCATCATCTAAATTATGACCTGTAGCTAATTTATCAACTTTTAATTCTCTAGCTTTTGAGTTTAATAAAAGTCTTCTCAATACACCACAAGCACTACATGGTTTTAAATGGATTTTATCTTTGATGATATCTAAAGACATTCCAAATTCTTTTTTAAAAGAATAAATATTCAAATCTAAATCATTTTCTTTACAATATTTTTTTAATAAATTTAAATCTCTATAATTTTGTATTCCTTCATCTATTGCTATCACTTTAACTTTAATATCTCTTTTTTTATTAGCTAATAAACTGATAATATTTAATACAGCAAAAGAATCTTTTCCTCCAGAAACTGCAACACCTATTACATCTTTACTATCTATTAAATTATATTTTGATATTGTTCTAAATGCTTTTTTTTCAAAGTATTTAACAAAACATGATTTACATAATTTTACATTATTATTTGTTAGTTCAATTACTGGTTTGAGACTACAATTTTTACATACCATTTTAATTTTTTAGAATAAAGATTTATAAAACTTATCTAACCAATTTTAACTTTCTTAATAATTTTTTAAATGTTCCTTCTTCAATTTCTTCTTCATACTCTCTATTTAATAATGCAGCTGCTAATTTTTTATAACTTACTGCAGCATTACTTTTAGGGTGAGTATAAACTACAACATCTTTCATTATTAATGCTTCCCTTATAGATTCATCTTCTGGAATTTCACCAACAACTTTTTTATCAAGCATAATTTCTATATTTTTTACAGATAAATCTCCTCTTTCTTCTTTAGTTCTAGTTAACACTACTCCAGTTACTTTTTTTCCTAATTCTTCTGCTACTTTAATTGTTTTTAGTGCATCTGTTATTGCAGGAAGTTCTGGATTTGTAACAATTAATATCTCATCTCCAGATTCAATTGCTAGTAACGCTTCTCTTCCTAACCCTGCTGCAGAATCTATCAAAACTAAATCAGTTGTGCCCAACAATCCTCTTAGAACCCTTCTTAAATTTCCAGGATTTGTATTTTTCATCTCATTAATTGAGATTCCAGCAGGAACAATTTTTGTTCCAACAGGATGTAAATAAACTGCTTCACTTATATGATTCTTTCCTTGTAAAGCATGATTTAAATTAATTGGAACAATTGGAACTCCTAGATGAACACCTACATTGGGTGTGGTCAAATTTGCATCAACAACTGTGGTATCCTTACCAAAATAAGTAAATGCTGCCCCTAAGTTGATAGAAGTAGTACTTTTACCCACTCCTCCTTTTCCAGATATACATGTAATGTATCTTGTCATCTTCCTTTGAATTCATGTGAGAATCCTACAAATTCTTTTGTTTTTTCATAGAATTCTTTTATCTTTTCTACATCTACTTCATGTTTTGGCGTTACTAATGTTACATGCTTTCTATACTCTTCTCTTGGTTTAAATGTAGCTTTATCTATTGTTCTAAGTAAATAATAGAACTTTATATAATCTCTCATTTCTTTAGTTTTAACTATTTTTTTAATTAATTCAATTTTTTCAATAGGGGATTTAGGAATAGTTTTAATTCTTTTCTTATCTTTAGACTTTTCTAGCATTTCTTCAACAGAATGATCAAACGCAGATATGAATCTTTTTATTATACTCTTAATTACATCAACCGTTCTTGTATACTTTAATGTTACATATAACAAATGGTCTGCTCTCTTTAGTTGAGATTGAGCATCTTCAATACTGTCTGATTCTTCTATCATGTTCTCTAAAAATATTGTTTAACTTCCCTATAAATGTTTTTGATTTGGCTAGATATTCTTTTAGT
>CEPX01057310.1_pt1 | contig 90429 bp, 82 predicted proteins | sample 361361 | NCBI WGS metagenome assembly CEPX01 (sample SAMEA2619974, study PRJEB7988) | marine metagenome | biome: marine biome (ENVO:00000447); feature: mesopelagic zone (ENVO:00000213) & marine oxygen minimum zone (ENVO:01000065); material: "saline water (ENVO:00002010), including plankton...
GGGCAAAATAGCGGGTGCATCAAAAACCGCCGAAAAGAAAGGTCTGCTTTTGGCCTCCGGTCTTATTACCGGTGAAGCACTCATGGGCATCCTTGTGGCTGTTCCCATTTTCCTTTCAGGGAATAAAAACTGGTGGCCGAATTTTCATGGTTTTGAATTTCTTGGACCTATTGCTTTTCTTGCTGTGATTTACTGGCTCTACACATCTGTTTCTAAAAAATGAGAATAACTCACGCTTTACTTAAGCGACTCCCGAAAGTAGAACTCCATTGCCATTTGGACGGAAGTCTGCGGGTTGAAACCGTATTTGACCTGGCTCAAAAAGATAACATTAAGCTTCCGGGTTCAAATATTGATGACCTTCGAAAAGCATTAGTCATTGGTAACAAACGAGGATCTCTGGAAGAGTACCTTTCCCGGTTTGATATTACATTAAGCGTCATGCAGACTCCGGAAAGTTTGGAACGCTGCGCCTACGAATTAATAGAGGATGTTGCAAAAGAAAATGTCCGCTACATTGAAATTCGCTACTCCCCTATTCTCCATACACAAAAGGACATGACTGCTGAAGATTCGATTCTTTCAGTTCGCGCAGGTTTACGTAAAGCAAAAAAAGATTTTGGTGTAAAGTCGGGAATTATTGTGTGCGGTATTCGAAATATTTCTGCTGAAATTTCTTTAAAATTAGCAGACATAACCGTACGTTATAAAAACAGAGGTGTTGTTGGGTTTGATCTTGCAGGAGCTGAAGAAAATTTTCCGGCAAAAGAACACCGCGAAGCGTTTTATCTCATCCACAACAACAATGTCAATGCCACTATTCACGCCGGGGAAGCCTTTGGGCCGGCATCTATCCACCAGGCAATCCATTATTGCGGGGCCCACCGCATCGGCCATGGAACGCGGCTGAAAGAAGATAAGGTACTCATGCAGTTTATAAATGATCGTCGTATTCCATTGGAAATTTGCCTGACGTCAAACTGGCAAACTCGAAGCATTCGCTCTTTAAAATATCATCCAATCAAATATTATTATGATCAAGGAATTCGCGTTACACTAAATACGGATAATCGCCTCATGTCCGGAACAACACTCACAGATGAATTTCAATTGGCTAGAAGATTATTTGGCTTTGGATTGTATGATTTTCGAGAATTCACCATCATTGCAATGAAAAGCGCCTTCATGCATTATGATGAACGAAAAATAATGATAAAAAATATTGCAGAAGAATTGGAATCAGAATTCGGAATCATGCCCGAATATGTACAACAGAATTAATTTTCTTTTTTTCTCATTTTAGTTTTTACTTTATCCACCCATTTGCGCAAAGGCGGAAACACACTACTCAATAATAACAAACCCGGAATGCCAAACATCCAGCCCTGAAAAATGGGAACAAGACCGCCAATTAGCCCTATTATAACCAATACGACTCCCACAATAATCTTAATTGTTTTCTTTACAGTTTTTTTTATCATTTAATTTCTGATTACAGCAATTTTAGAAAAAGAAGATGCTCCATTCTTATCATACACTGCAACGAGATATACACCTGTAAACACCCAATCACCTGCTTCATCCCGGCCATCCCAAAACGCCTGGTAACCTTCCACATCAGCACGTGATTCTATCGTTTTCAATACCTTGCCGGTCAGGGTCATTATCATACAAGAGGATCCATCCATTAAACCATCTATCGTAAGGGGTGTAACAGTTGGAACACAAAATGGACTGGGGAAAATGTCCACACTAGAATAAGACGTATTCTCCTTAGCAAAAGGAATTTTCAATACACTGATTCCTTTGTCCGTAGCAATATACGCCAAACCTGTTTCATCAAATGCCACTGAATTAATATTATTGGATAACAGGTAACTATTTTCTGAAGTAAGCCCGTTGATATCCGGCCAATATGATGCAGATGATGTTAATACATAGACGCCTTGCGTTGGTGAAGCAACCCAAATATTATCTCGGGGATCAATCCGCAGTTTAGATCCTAAACTGAAGGAAATATTGGGAAAATAAGTAAAGCCATAAAACGCCACAGGATTTGAATTTGAATATTGGAGTGTCAATCCATTCAAACCTTTCGGTGTTAATACATACAAAACATCATTACTATTTACTCCCAATGACCAGACAGAATTGGTAGATGCATCTGAAATGGCATTTACGTTGGTCCATTCTGTTTCATCGGGATTAGTAGGATCTCCGGTATAATCCAGCATGGCTATTCCGCCATTACTAGCTCCACCCACATTATGATTATCTTCAAACGAACCGATCCATATTCGGCCCCATGAATCTAAATCAATAGTATTGGGCGTCAAGCTCAATGCTCCTCCAGAACCGGTAACATTATATGCCCCCCAAGTATTATCCGGAGTAAGAACTTTTAATGGTTCAAAATTCGTTGTGGCGTAGGTATCGGCAATCCAAAGATTGCCGTATGGATCTTTTTCAATATCCTTTACAATCAAGTATTGATCGTAAAAATAATCAAGATGATTTGTATCTATCAGTGTAAAATTTTCAGGCTTATCTACATCAATCACAACGATGCCGCCACCATGAACCCGAGGTTCAGGATATGTACCACGAATTCCGCAATAGAGCAGCCCATCCAGCCCTTCTTCTATATCGGTAATGTAATTTCCAAAATGAACCGGAATCGTATCTGCTACGAATCGTGAATAATCCTTATTATTAGAAATGATAAGATCATCACCATTAATCCCTACAATGTTCCGCCAACCGTTTGCTTCTTTAATCATTAGACCAAACTTTGAACCTGCCACAAGTCGGCCATCAGAGAGTACATGAAGAGCAGAAACATTATTCATCAACAAACTGTTCGGTTTCTGACGAATAAACGTTCGACTATTTTCATCTAAAAACAACAAGCCCGTTGTCGTTCCCGCAACTTTCGTTCCATCAGCTAAATTAAAGATTCTTTTAAACCTTTCACCGGGACGCTCTGACCATGATATAGCTGTTGAACTCATTTTGAGGAAATTTTTGACAAGAAGACCCCAGATTATTCCCTCTTCATCCTTTATTATATCTACCAATTCATAAGAATCATGATAATGGTCCCACACTAAAGATGACGAACCTGTCTGGGTATTGAATTCATAAATATCATTTTCCATGAGCAATAATATATCGCTACCGTTTTGCTTAAAAATAGATATTAATCCTGTTAATTCATCATTTTGCTGCCAATTTGCAGGATCTTTTAAATTTGACTTCCAGTTTCCGGAAAACATACCCTGATCAGTTCCCACGTAGAGCATTTCACCGCTCAATACTAAACCCGAAATTTCATTCAATGTTACAGGCCAATTATTGTATACATCTTTATAAAAAAACTTTTCTCCGTCAAAACGAAACTCCATGATTCCCCAATCCTGGTTTTGCTGAAATGCAGCAAATACAATGGTATCAGCTATGGCAAAATCCACAATAAATGTGAGATTATAATCAAAGGATTCCAAAACTGAAAACTGTTCATCCAAAATTTGTATAAACCCATCCGGAGAAGCACCCCCGATCCAATATTGATTATATGTATCAATTTTGACAATTGATACATCAGTACCATTCAAACCGTGTATTTTTGTAAATGTTTCAAACTCATCCTGAACACGGTCGTATACCAGTAAACCACCATTGGTGGCACTTACTAATAAGGAATCGACTTCTACCATATCAGCAATTTCCAATGGCGATGTATAGGCATCCCAATCACCAACATGAACTTGACTAAATAGAACGTGAATTAGAAATAATGAATAAAATTTTCTCATGGTATTTGGAATGGTACCGGAATAAAACATAGAAAAAAGATCATCAAGCAGGCATAGCCTATATACATATTCTCTTTGGAGAGAGGTGTTTTTATATCATGAATTGGTGGATGTTTCGTGGAGCGCATGAGTGCGAGAATCAGTACACCCCAAATGAGCCAGTTCAATGATAAAAAACTCAATGGTAATAATGTCAGGAACGCTGCTTTTGCTACCGTTTTATGTTTTTCCCCCAACATGGCATAGGCAATATGACCACCGTCCAATTGACTGATGGGGAGCAGATTCAGCATGGTTACCAACAAGCCTATCCAACCGGCGAAAGCCACTGGATGGAGCAGTATGTCCATATTCTCCGGTAAACCGGGATGAATAACAAATGTCAGTAATTTCATCAATATAGAATCGCCTAGAATAATACCCACTTGTTCACTATCCACTGTAACGACAGATGAAATCATTAAGCCAATGATCAATGCCGGCACTGCAATTATAAATCCCGCTATGGGTCCGGCAGCACCAATTTGCAGAAGTGCGTCCCGTCGATAAATGGGCGACTTGATTTTAATAAATGCACCAAATGTTCCAATAAGAAAAAGAAAGGGCGGCGCCGGAATAAAGTACGGCAACGTGGCGTCTACATTATGCTTCATGGCGTAATAATAATGACCGAATTCATGGCAGCCCAAAATTAACAGCAGTGTAAACGAAAAAGGAATCCCTTTCGTTATTTCCATGGGGTTGGAAAAAATATTCGCTCCTTCCATCATGGAGCCGGCAATAAGCGTAGTTAATACAGTGGCTAAAAATAATCCAAGGTGGAGCTTTGGAATTTTAGGGATGCGTAAAATAACATTTGCTTCCCCACTGCCGGTTATAGTTATGACTTCATTTTCCGAGGAGATTAAATAATCAAATGGTTCTTTATTGAGTATGCGTTGGACATCTCCAATATCTGAACCGGACAACAAGCGGCCGATAGCGATCCATGAACCATTGGATTGGCCAATCTGCTTTAACAGAAAATTACCATCCAGTTTGGCAAGAGTTTGCCGAAATTGTGCTTCATTCATAATTAGTTCATTCTACACATGTTTATTTAAAAGGTTGCACGACTTTTTCTTTCTTGTTTCCGAAACCTTCACGAAGTTTACGCATGAAAAAGCTGTCATTCTTCTTCTTACTCACCGGAATTATGTTTTCCCAACCGATTAAGATCGATGTTCGCCCTCGAATCGTCGATGACAAAACCGTTAGCATTGTGGTTCAAATTGACAATAAATCCAGACGATCCATTAATCATCTTGAAGGGTTTATTAATGTTGTTACGGATGATGGTAATGTTCTTAAAGAAAAACGACTCATTATCATCGGTCCAAACGATCCGGCCCTTCAGAATGAAATGACAGTTTCCCGATCAATAACGCTAAACTTAATTGATCCCTTCCCTGCTTATAAATTCAATGTGAGTAAAATTACGTTTTCCGGTGATTATCGAGTGTATACATTTCATCCGGAGATTGGGTTTTATAGAGTGGATTAGAAATAAGAATTGGGAATAAAAACCTGGAATTCTTTATTCTGTATCTTAATCCAATTTAATCCTACTGTTTTTCAGAATGTTTGTTATACTTCCCTTCCAGTAATTCCGCCGGGCTGTGCTTATCCATTCGTATGTGCAGATCATTGATCCAAAACTTGGTCTGCTGCACATAGGCATCGATTATCTTTAACGGAATACGTTCTCCATACATATTGGTAATAATCATTGCGGATGGAACCGGTACATAAACCATCAAGGGATCTGCATAAAAATTATTCAGCGAGCGTACTAATTCCTTTGGATTCAAATAATCGATCGTTTCAGCATAAATACTGTCTGCTAATCCCTGTTCCACTGACCAGGTTTTTAAATAGAAAAACAAACGCCCGTCCAAAACACCACTTACATATGCAGCTTTAATTCGATATTCCATATCCAAGTTGCCGTTTGCCAGTTGATTAACACGTTTCCAATCACCCCCATCCCAGAATAAGCGATTTTGCTGTTGACTGAAGGCTTCCTTTGGAAGCAGGATAAGGATTAGGATGAGGATAAGAAATTTGGGAAATACGTTTTTCTTCATCTTTTAATTCCTACAAGATCAAACATAAATGCGTATTCTAATGCCACTTCCCGGTATCTACGGAAACGGCCGGATTTTCCACCATGACCCGCTTCCATGTTTACGTGCATGAGTAATATATTATCATCTGTTTTCATATCACGTAGTTTAGCCACCCATTTCTGCGGTTCCCAATACTGCACCTGTGAATCAAAATATCCCGTTGTTACGAGCATATTGGGATAATCTTTGGCTTCTACGTTATCATACGGAGAATACGTCATCATGTAATCATATTCTTTCTTTATCCTAGGATCGCCCCACTCATCCCACTCATTGGAGGTTAATGGAATAGTACCATCCAGCATAGTGTTGATCACATCCACAAAAGGTACTGCTGCCACTACTCCTTTAAACAGTTCCGGTGCCAAATTAACAATAGCACCCATAAGTAATCCTCCAGCACTGCCGCCCATGGCAAAAAGATGATTTGCACTCGTGTAGTTTTCCTGGATTAAATATTTAGCGCAGTCTATAAAATCTGTAAACGTGTTCATCTTATTGAACATTTTTCCATCTTCATACCAGGGACGTCCATAAGTCTGACTGCCACGGATATGGGCAATTGCAAAAGCAAAACCCCTATCAAGCAAACTCAATCGAGTTGAACTAAATGAAGGATCCATGGTTGATCCGTATGAGCCATAAGCATACTGTAACACATTTCCTTTACTGTTTTTCTTAAAACCTTTTTTATATATAATCGAGATGGGGATCATTTTACCATCTTTTGCAGGAGCAAAAAGCCGTTCTGTGACATAATCATCAGGATTGTGGCCACCCACCACTTCAGTCTGTTTTAAAAGCGTTGACTCCCGTGTATCCATGTTATAATCCAAAGTAGAATACGGCGTCTTCATGGATGAAAAACCATAGCGCAATATATTAGTGTCGAAACTGGGATTTGTTGTAGCATAAGCAGAATAAATAGCTTCACCAAAATCTATATAATGTTCTTTTCCTGAACGCTGATCTATAACGCGTAATTGTCGCAGACCATCTTTCCGTTCGCTGATGATCATATGATTCGTGAAGACTTCTATGTTGCTTAACAAAACATCTTCACGGTGTGCTATCACTTCCGTCCAGTTTTCCTTGGCTGTAGCATTATCCGGTGTTTGCATCAAACGAAAGTTGGTCGCATCCCAATTAGTAACAATATAAAATTTGTCTTTGTAATGCTCGATAGAATATTCATGTATCTCTTCACGAGGTGAAAAAGAACGAAATTCACCTTCAGGATTGTTTGCTTCCAGGATGTGATATTCATTGACCAATGTGTGGCCATTATATATGATCATATATTTATCTGATTTGGACCGATACACACCTATGTAAAATGTGTTGTCTTTTTCAGTATAGACCCGCACATCTTTGGATTGAGGAGTACCTAGTTTATGTCTATCAATATGTTCACTCAATAATGTAACCTCATTCTTTACTGTATAAAAGAATGTTTGGCTGTCCATGGCCCAGGACGTTCCACCTTCTGTGCCTTTTATCTCATCTTCTAATATTTCCCCAGTTTGCAAATCTTTTACCATTATTGTATAGATACGCCTGCTCAAGGTATCCACACTGAAAGCGAGATATTTGTTATCCGGGCTAACAGAGAGCCCTCTTAAAGAATAATAATCATGACCTTGTGCCCATTCATTCACATCGATCATAATTTCTTCAGCATTATCTAAAGATTCTTTTTTACGGCAGTGAATCGGATATTCTTTATCCTTTTCATATCGTGTATAATACCAAAACCCATTATCTAAATATGGAACAGATTCATCATCTTTTTTTATGCGCCCAACAATTTCATCAAATAATTTTTCTTGAAATTTATCAGTGTGTTTGAGCTTGACTTCTTTATAAGCATTTTCTACTTTCAGATTTTCCAGCACTTTTTGCGTTTGAGCATCAGGATCCTTGGTCAACTTTTGTTCGTCTGTTAGACGCATCCAATGGTAATTATCAATGCGATCATTACCGTGAATAGTTGTCTTATGTGGAATTTTTTCTGCAACTGGAAGTATTAACATTTCATCTTTTTCCTGTTTTTCTATCAACTGTTTATTTATAACGATCATTGCAATTGCGATTATTAAAAAGAGTACTAATAATGAATTTCGATTCATTTCTGTTCCTTTCTTTTAATAATATAGAATGGGCTATAAGCTAATAAAAAATGAGCTAAAGCCACAACTTCACCAGTGAGAATATACCATGGCCAAGGGCCCATATAATCTAAAAGAGTGGGAATACGTTCGCCGATATGATTCACCGGTTTGCTGCAGATCCAAAAATAATTCGCGTCCATTAAAACATTGACAATAGCAGCGACGCCAAGAAAAACGTTCAATGCTATAAATGATTTAATTAAGCTTTTGAATGTCGGGCGGACCTCGTACACAATTGTTGCATAAACTAAGGCAAGTATCAGTCCTTGGTGACCCAACCAGAATCGGAAGTATTGAAAATGAGGAAATCCCGCTGCTATATCCGGTGTAATGGATGCTTGAATCATTCCGGAGAAACCCCAGAAAAAGAGTATTTCATAAACAAAATAACTACGCCAAACCATAAGCAATGGCATCATTAAATTGGCGAAGCGGCATAAATGGATCGGCAAATGCTGTTTAATATCAAATGTACCGGCAATACCTTCCAATCCTATCCACGTAATATAATTCCCAAAGACCAGCCAGCCAATCAACATGCCAATTTTATATTGCATATCTTTATTCAGATATCGTTTAGCATATAATGGAAGTATTATAATAACAACTAGAGCACCTACTATAGCAAAAATGTGTTCCGAGCCAAACATATCAAAAGGCTCATACGTATTTAGGTATCTATAAACTACTTCCCGCATAGGGTGGAGAATTTAATTTAAGATGATGATGAAAATGATATAGAATTCAATCAGGATCCTGGGACTCTTTATTGGCTGCTTTCTGAATTTGATCACTGCCAACCCATGCAAAACCCAGGGCTAAAACCCAAATATGACTAAATGGTTCAGAAACAATTTTTAACTGATATCCCCAATAAAATGCGATACCTGAACCGATGAGCAAACCAATGCCAATAATTAATCTTACCCGCCAATTAAGATTTAACATTTTTATCCAAAATTATAGTGTTTTCGTACCGCTGTACTTACTTTCCAAGTACAACTTAGTCCTTCAGGAAAAACCACATAATCTCCCGGTTTAATTGTGACTGTTTCTTCTTCAGTAGTCACTTCAATTTCACCTTCCAAAATATAACATGTCTCTTTATCGCTATAAGACCACGGAAATTCAGAAATACCACATTCCCAAATAGGCCAATTAAAAACACCTTGAGCAGTCAATTCTTCTTTGCGAGGCTGTGTTATAGAAATTTTATCAATTTTTGCTAGCATGAAAATAAAAGAATGATGCTACATCTCCCCTGCGCCAATTGAACTGTGATCATTATCCAGCCAATCTCCAATAAAACTGTGAGCTGATCGAAGATCTTCGAGGGAAGCAACCATAATAACCATATCTTGTTCTTTCCCCTTTAAGTCGTGTACATAATCCGGTAATACGCCTTCTATTTTAAATCCTAAATTGGTGTAGATATCCATTAAATCTTTCTGTGGTCTCATGAACTTTGTGACGATTTTTTCTATGTGTTTATTTTGGGCTATATCATACAAATCTTTTGCTAAAGCATATTGTACACCTTTGCCCGAATGGCTTGGATCAATGACAAACCGTAAAAGTGCTGTACCACTTTTCCAAGAATCTGAATCTATTTCCAAAGATGCATCACCAACTATTTGTTTTTCAAACAATGCAATTCGCCGGATAATTTTACCCGATTCAGATTGTTCTGCTCTTACTTTTAAATGTTTTTTATTCGTTACATCACTGCGAAAATACTTTCTCTTTGATTCAGGAATAGCCTTAAAAAATTTATGAGATAACGAAACATCTTTCAGGGTTAAATCTCGTATAATTATTTTTTTGTTATTATTTAATTTATATGTCTTTTTTTTCATTAAATAACTCCTGCCAGTTCTTGGAGTAAATGCCAGTTTACGAGTCTTTCATCTTGTGTAGATTGAATTATCTCATCCGGATTTCCTTCCGTGTCAAAATGTTTTGAGAATCGGCCTTCTGTTTTTGCAAAGTAAGTAAAATCAATTTGTTCTTTCGTTTTTGGGTTCACAAACCAGTCTTTATTTTTAGCTGGATTTCCCTGAAGAGATAGCCGCTCTGCAAATTTCTCTCCTTGTGTTGGATCATAAATAAAAATAGGAAAAGCCCTGGAGTCTGCAGCCAATTTCGCTTGGTGCATAGCCAAATCATCCGCAACGCCGTGTTCCGGTTGGCATGTGGTATAAACATTAATTACAGAAGGCCCGGGATATTCATTAGCAGCCATGATTGATTTATAAAAATGATTTGTATGGGCTGCGGTTGTTTGGGCTACAAATGTATCCGGGTGCAACATACATAGATTTGCAATTTCTTTTCGTTTTTCTGTTTTTCCGCCAATAGCCTTCCCAACTATAGACATTTTAGCATCCTGTCCTGTGAAGGTGGCAGTGGATGTTTGTCCTCCCGTATTTGAATACACCTGAGTATCTAAAATCAAAACATTGATATCCATGCCTGATGCTAGCAAGCGTGATAAGGATTGAAATCCGATATCCACCATAGCACCATCACCACCAATGGTCCAGAGTTTTTTATCCTGCCAACCCATTTGGTTCCAGCGAGCCCGAATGCCCATAGCATCTGCAGATACATTTTCAAAAAGGGAACTTGTCCAGGGAACTAAAAATGGATTATAGGGATACGTTGATCCATACACAGTGTTACACCCTGTTGCTGCAACGAGTCCAATACTTTCTTTACCATAGACAAATCCTGTGGCTGCCAACATCATTCTCAACGCACTGCCTTCTCCGCAACCCATACAGGAACCGGCACCACCGGTATAAAGCATGGAATCACTGGCGAGCATCATATCTACCAGTACTCTTTCATTTATATAATCTGAAGGTGTTTCGCCCAAAGATGTAAAAAAATCAAATGCTTTTTGGTATGTAGGAAGTGTATCGTCCACTTTTGTAATCATTGTTAATGCATCATGTTCACCACAGGCATCCACACATTCAGCACATCCTTTACACTTTGTAGGATCAATAAATATTCCAAACTTGGCCGGTTCCTTACCTTGCTTTTCAGAAACCTTAGAAAATTTATTTGTATCCGCCCATTGGTCAGAAATCCACTCTTTAATTTCACCGGATTCCAACGTACCAATCGTTTCTTCTAATTTCGATTCGGGAATAGCTTTCCCGAGAATCGCAGTGTCCGGACATTGGGTCACGCATTCCATACATGCCACACAATTTTCTGATGTATACTCGGGTATATCAGGGGCAATATAACTAAAATCACGAAGAGCAGCCGTACCTGCAGGGATTAAACTTCTTGCAGTTGTATCATCAGCTGGAAGTCCTTCTTCAGCAGTACCATTATTATATGCCCCCACGATTCTATCGTTAAAATCCCCAACATCTAAAATTTCAAATGCATTTTTTTTGTTTAATTCAGAAACAAGTGAACTCATGTCGATACTTCCTCTGCTACTTCCTGTTTAATTTCAAAGACTTCATTAAAACCGCGCTTAACAGCATTTAAATTATCTTGTACAACCTGTTCACCCCGTTTTCCAAAATACTTTCTTAATGATTTTTCTACACCTTGCATTAACTCATCTTCACTAATGCCTGAACGTTCTAAAAATGGAGTTGCTTTCAGAAAGATTCCCAACAAAACAATGCCTTGCATCCTTTGGATTAAGTCAGCCTTGGAAGAAACTTCTCGGGCTATTTTTACTGTATCGAGGGCCATGACTTTTATCTTTTTCTCATGGATAATTTTCTGTGCCCACTTTGGAAAATCACACCATATTTCACTGGATTCAACTTTGGGCGTTTGGACAAACAACATGCCGCCATGCTGAAGTCCTTTTAGTGGATTAGCCAAGTTAAACGCATTTACATCATTCAGTGGTACAAATTCAACAAATTCAAGTTCGTTATGCGTTTTTACCCTATCCGGACTTACGGTTAAATAATACGTGGTGGGTAATCCTTTTTTCTCCGATCCGTATTTTGGATATGCTTGTACATACATATCAAAAAGATCTGCAACAATAGTTGCAATAATTTTATTGGTTGTAACTGATCCATAACCACCTACAGAATGACCACGCATAGAAAATGTACCCTCTGATCGTATATCTGTCGATTCCCCGGTATCTAATGCCAAATCATGATTAATTCCAATTGCAAAATATTTTTTATCATTTTTAAGCATATTTTCCACAACAGCCATAATATCATCTGGACGAATATCTCTTGAACCTAATCCTGCTGAACCTGAAAATATTTTTGGTATTTTAATGTGTCCATTTTCATCCGGATTTAGATTATCTGCGAATGACGATTTTATTTCCATTGTTAAGGGATTACTTTCTGCTAAAGGATTATCCATTCTTTCCAAAACAGAAATGGCTTTTACATTTTTTAATGCTTCAACAATTTGTTTTCCCGGAAATGGTCTGAAGGAAGTCACATGAACAATGCCAACTTTTATTCCTTTTTCATTTCTTAAATAGTTTACGGCTGCTTCCGCAGTTTCAACCATAGAACCCATTCCTACAATTGCAAATTCGGCATCGTCCATTTTATATTTTGATATGAGTCCATATTGGCGTCCGGTAAGTTTATAAAACTCGTCCATATTTTTTAAAAGAGTTTCTTCTATTTTATCTGTGTAAACCCTTTGAGCAATTTTCCCTTTCATATATGAATCCGTATTTTGAACAACACCAGACATGATCGGGTGATACGGATCCATCATGTTTATCAGTTTATCTTGGGGTTTGCCAACAAATTCATTCATCATTTCAGGTTCATGTAAACAAACATTTTCAATTGTATGTGTTGTCAAAAACCCATCCATAATATTTAAAAAAGGTGTGTGAGTATCTTCGGCAGTTTTCCGGGAGATTAAAGCCAAATCACCTACTTCCTGGGCATTACGAGCGAAAAGCATTCCCCAACCACAATCTGTAACCGCCATCACATCATCGTGACCAGCATGAACATTCAATGAGTGTGAGGTTAAAGCACGAGCGCCAATATGAAATACAACAGGAAGTCTCTTCCCGGAAATGGTGTATAAGACTTCTTTCATCAAAACCAAACCCTGTCCTGAAGTAAAATTGGTAACTCGACCACCGGCAAGAGAAAACCCCTCGCACGCAGAGGCAGCACTATGCTCTGATTCCGATTCAATGAACGCCATGTTTTCTCCCCAGATGTTTGTTCCGCCGTTTGCAATGACAGCCTGGTAACCAGACCCCATGGTCGTTGATGATGTAATTGGATATGCGCATGCACCTTGAGTAATGTGGGTTTCAACCCATACTACGATTGCAGCACCGTCTGCAGTTGATTTTATACCTGAGAATTTTGACATTTTATCGAGATATAAATTAAGAATAAAACTAACTTATTAAACTCTATATTTTTCATATATACTGGTATCGTAACTTTTATAAACGATATCCGATTTTAGCGGGAACGCGTGAGAATCGAACTCACCGGATTTATTGTGTAAATCCCGTCGGTTTTGAAGACCGCGGAGGGCACCAGCCGCCCAATCATTCCCAGAACTTTTTGACAAATCTTTTTAATTTGTGCAATAGGTTTTACAAAGAGTTCTCTCAATTATTTGGGTCTTTTCAAGACCCTATAATTTACTCCATACTGTGCTTTAATCACTCTTCCCACTTTATCCGCATTTTGTTCTGATTCAAATCTAACCACCCGCACAGCATGCAAACGTTTTTTATTCGACATAACTTCAACTATCTCAACAGGATAGCCTGTTCCCCTTATCATATTTTTCAACCGCTTGGCATTATCATATTTTCCGAAAGCACCTAATTGAACAACCCATGGCTGGGGTATATTTTTTCCTGTTGTTGCTTGTGTTTTGTCTGTTTCCCTGCTGGTCAACTTTTGCAGTTTTACATGGGGTTTTATTAAATCAAAACCATAATGATCTACTTGCAGTTGAGAATTGAGTGCTTTTATTTTATTTACATAATATGCAGCACTATCAATTTCGCCTGTTGCATTAAAACTGGACACCAGTAAATCCACTGATCGCTGTAAATGATTAGTATTTTTATACTTTAGAGGAATTTTTTTCAACTGTTGGCTTGCTTGGCTATACAATCCCCGGGCGTACATATATTCACCAATTTTCATTTCTGCGTCATCCGTATACTCATTGTCTGGAAATTTTTCAATGAATTGTCTGAATTGAATTATGGATGAATCACCTTTACCATTCATCAATGCCTGCATAAATGGGATAGCCGGTTCATAAGGATATTTGGATTTTAGCTCTGGAATCTGATCCTTGACTTCCTGAGTCCGCCCTTCTTCAATTAATTGGAAATAAATATCAAAGGTTTGTGCAGAAAGAAATGTTAGAATAAAAATTGGAAAAAATTTCCACAGCTTCAATGTGAATCGCTTTCCTCTTTACCCGATACAAGTTCGATAATTTTATCGATTTGTTGAGATAATTCATGGGGTGGAACTGTCGTTATACTCAATTTTAATCTCATCAGGTGAGCTTGCACAGATGTATTAAATTTTTCCATGGCAGAATCCACTAAATCCAATGCTTGTTGGCGTTCACCTTTTTCCTCCAAAACATTGGCCATATGAGACAGCGCATCAATATTACCCGGGTTCTTATCCAGCATGCGTTTATAAAAATTTTCCACTTCACTATACCTGCCTAAATCATAAAGTGCAGTTTCAATTTTCGAAAAGATATTTCCTGCATTTTTCGGTTCCAACAAAGCAAATTGTTCCCAATGATTGATTGCGTTGATCAAATCCCTGTCATCTGCATAATAATCTCCCAACCGGCGGTGGGTTTGGCCATAATTGGGATCAATTTCCAATGCTTTGTCAAAACATTTTTTTGCACCGGCTCGATCATCTTTACTAATCTTATCTAATCCTTCATACACTTGAAATTGTGCCAGTTTTCCCGCATTCTTTTGCTGAGTTATTTTTTGAATATTTTTAGCCAATTTGGCCGCACTGACCCAATCTCGCTCTCGTTCTGCAATTTCCAACAGAAACTCCAATGCCCAAGTATTCCTTTTTTCCAACTTGAGAATAAATTCAGCCTCCTGTTTTGATTTGATCAAATTATTTACACTTAAATAGTCCAATGCCAGCGAACGATGAATATCAATTTTAAGTTTATCATCCAAATTCGGTCGAACGGTTAATGATTGGTGAATTTTAATGGCTTGGTGTGGATTGCCTTCCCCTCTTAATATTTCTCCCATTTGTAAATATGCATCTATATGATTGGTATCATTCTTTACAACTTCACGGAGGAGTTTTATAGCAGTTTTGGAATCGCCACGGACAATGGCATTCAACGCATCGGTGTAGAGTGATTCGAAACGACGGGGTTTTTTAGGCCGGTAATATACAGCGGCAGCTATTCCGGCAGCTATCATAACGGTGATAGCAATTAAAAGCAGTGTATTCAATGCTACTCGTCTCCGTCATCCAGATCGTAGATCCCTTCATCAATCGCCACATTTCGCAGATCATTTAATTCATCAGACAACCTGCGGTTTTTGGTACGCAATGAACGTAACTCTGATTTTCCAGAAAGTATATTGGCTACCGCTACACCGTAACCAATCAAAATCCCTAAAGCAAGTGCCCCAACCATAACAAATGCGATACTTACTTCTTCGTATTGAGCAAAAATCAAATTGACATTAACTAAATCCGTATTCTGCAGCAAGAATAACAGAACAAGGATCATAGCAACTAAAGTAACAAATATTTTTACAAGTTTCATAGTGCGTGCGCTTCTTCTTTGTGTATCAAATCTCCATGTAAACTAACGCCTTTTGCCGCTGTAATCAATACCTGAACGAAGTCTTTTATTTTGGCATTTCCTTTTTCGAAAATCACCCATTTATTTGAATCTGTTCGTCCAGCCCAATGTGTTGGAGATTTTTTGCTTTCCTTTTCAACCAAGACTGTTTCTACATTTCCAACATTTTCTCTGTTTCTTTCTAATGTATGTTGCTTCTGTAATTCAATAATGCATTGTAAACGATCTTTCTTAATTTTTTCAGAAATATGCTCACTGAATTCAGATGCTTTTGTACCAGGGCGTAATGAATATTTAAATGTAAATGCAGAATCAAATTTCACTTTTTTCATTACATCGAGAGTTTCTTTAAACTCGTCATCTGTTTCACCGGGGAATCCCACTATGATGTCTGTACTGATTCCCACATTAGGAAGTATGTCACGAATATAATCAACCAGGCCAATAAAATGTTCTTTTGTATATGTTCGATTCATTCGCTGAAGGATGCGATTATTACCGGCTTGCAGTGGTAAATGGATATAATTGCAAATACTGTCATGAGCAGACATCACATCTAAAAGTTCTGAATTAATATCTTGCGGATGGGGTGATGTATAGCGAATTCGTTTCACACCTTTTACATCTGCCACAGCTTCCAGTAATTCGGCAAAACCTTCGTTTTCATGCTTATACGAATTTACATTTTGGCCAAGAAGAGTCATTTCAACAAACCCATCTGCGACAGCTTGCTCCGTTTCTGCAACAATGCTGGTAATACTTCTACTCCGTTCTCGGCCGCGAGTGAAAGGGACTATACAAAATGTGCAAAACTTATCGCAACCACGCATGATGGAAATCCAGGCATTGATTCCTTCGTTCCGACTGGGAAAAAGATCGCCGTACACTTCATAACGGGAGAGTTTTGTATCTACAATACTCTTTTGGTGAACAATTTTGCGATTCAGGATTTCTGGCAATTTTCGATAGGAATCCGGACCGAGAACGATATCCACATAAGGCCTACTTTCCAAAATATCATCTTTCAAATTTTGAGCCATACAACCCAATACTCCGATAATCATTTCAGGCTTATGCTTTTTAATAAGATTATATCTACCTAACTGTGAATGTACTTTTTCTTCAGCGTGTTCACGAATGGCGCACGTATTTACAAAAACTACATCAGCGTTATTAATATCATCGGCAGATTTAAATCCTTCTTTTTGGAGTAATCCCTCTACCAATTCAGAATCGGCTATATTCATTTGACAGCCGAATGTTTCGATAAAGTAGGATTTATGCATGTGTAGAAAAAACTGAAGTTTGAGAATAAATCAGCTTACTGCAGATAACCACTGAAAAAGTAATCCAGGGGATTCTGTGGTGTGCCATAATGATGGACTTCATAATGTAAGTGTGGTGCTGTGGAACGACCAGTGTTTCCGGATCTACCAATAATATCTCCTCGTTTCACCTTTTGACCTTTTTCTACATTATAACTAGAAAGGTGACCAAAAAGTGTTGTATATCCATAACCATGATCGATCTTAATGACTTTACCATAACCCCCTCGATAACGGGCTTCTTTAATTGTACCATTAGCCGGAGCTAATACAATATTTCCTGAATTTACAGTTATGTCCTGGCCATAATGAAAACGAACTTTGCCGTTTAAGGGATCTTTGCGGTATCCAAAATTGGAATTCAAGTAACCACCTTCTATGGGTCTTATAGATGGAATGGCGTGCATCATGTCTACATCTTCTGTGACTTTTCTATAAATATCGCTGTAACTGGATAATTCAAGTTTTACTTTCCTTGATAAACTTTGGACATCCATCTCTAATGATTTGATGCGGTCCGTTAGACCATCGTCAATACGAGTATTTTCTGCCAGGCGTACACCTCCAATACCTAACTTGCGGATATCTTTATCGATTTGGGGTAAATCAGCGTACGTACGCAATGCTTTATCTTTTTCTTCAATAGATTTCACATTATCTATCATAGCAGTAAGTTCATCTTGGAGGTTTTCCAAGGTTAAAGATAACATCGAATAATTTTGCTTAACCTTGGCAATTTTTGATTTATAAAGTATATCTGTTAATGAGTCTGCGCTAACAAAGAAAATGGCGGCTAAACCAACGATGGCCATGGCTGAAAATGTGAATAATCGCCGACGTGACAAATTGCTTTGTCGGACACCATGGTCATCTTGCGAAATAATTATATAGTGTTTTTGAATTGTTTTTTTGCGGCCAAACATGGCTAATCGTATTTTATTAATATCTGGATTTTAAGATTTTGTACCTATATAAACCAAATGCTAACCTATGTATAATTTTAACAATTGCGATTTAGTGGATTTCCGCAAGCGCTGCAAAGCTCGTTCTTTGATTTGCCGCACTCGTTCGCTGGAAAGGTTCAGTATTTTACCAATTTGCTCCAATGTTTTAGGATCATCTTCCCCCAATCCATAATATTCAGTCAAAACTTGTTTTTCTCGTTCTTTTAATTTCTTCACAAGGTTGCTGATCTCTTTTTTCAGTGAATCCTGCATTAACTGCATTTCAGGACGCGGATCACTCGAGATCAAATATTCAATCAGGGGGCGATCCGCTTCACTACTGTCCTCTAGTGATACAGGACCGGAATATGCCTGTACGAGGTCTTCAATCCATTTAATGGTTGTATCGGAAATTTCTGCCAATTCTTCCGTCGTTGGCTCCCGTTCAAATTCCTGTTCGAGTTTCAATGATTCGCGGTATAATTTCCCCATAGATTCCGTAACGTGGGATGGTAGCCGTACTACACGGCCTGTTTTCTGGATGGCGGTACGGATGCGCTGTGTAATCCACCAAACAGCATAAGAAATAAATTTAAATCCCCGCGATTCATCAAATGTATTTACAGCTCTGATAAGCCCCAGGTTGCCTTCATTTATCAGGTCTTCAAAAGGCACACCCTGTCCCTGGAATTTCTTAGCCATGGCAACGACAAATCGCAAATTATGGGTAACCAGTTTTTGAAAAGCATCTGTATCCCCGGCTTTGGCTTTTTGTGCTAGAACAACTTCTTCCTGCGGAGAAAGTGGTTCAAGTTTTTTTATTTCTTTTAAATAAAGATCAAGAGCTTTGCGCCCTTGGGGAGGCGTTGGTTTTGTCAAGACGGAGGATTATCCGGATCAGGCACTTCTCCTTGAGTTGCCTCATCTTCCTCTACAGTCTCTTCTTTGATGCTTTCAGCTTCTACGTTCTGTTCTGCGGAAGTAATATCACTTTCCTGAAGACCAAACTCATCTTTTACTTTTTGAATTTCAGCTTCTTTTTCGGTGATTTTATCCTGGAAATCTTCTATTTTTTGGAGGGAGTTATAAAATTCCTTATTACCGGTAAAGTTAACCATATTCTCTTCCTTGGCGTGGTAAGCAACTAGTCTGCCAAGATTTTCATACGTTTTGGCTAAATCTCTCTGTAGTTGGTGAATTTCAATTTTGATCTTGCTGATTTTAGTCAGTTCTTCCGTTTTGGCTACAGCAATTTTGCTAACCTCCTCTGCTTTTTCTACAGCAACGGAGCTCCAGTCTTTCATGTTTTTTTTCAGGTCATCCCAAAGATTATTCATTTATTTCCTCGCATTCCAAAAACGAATTTAGAAGTCTATGAAGCGCTATGCAATCAAATGCTTTTCTTAATTACACTATTAACAGCATAAAAAATGCCCGCCCCAACAATCAAAGCATTTAATTCCAGCATTACATTGTTATCCCTTATACCAATGTAGAGCCCTGATAGAATAATGATCATGGCAAATAATTGAATACTTCTAAGCAGGGCGAACTTCATACCGCTCTCTAAATCTTATCCAACGCAGAATCTTCTTAAAGTTCCATTTATATGCCTGTGTCAATAATTCAAGTGGTTCATCCGCAGTTGCAAACGAATCAGCCATCATTGCCAATTGATTAGTATTGAGTTTTTCATAAATAAAACGGTTTATAAATGATAAATTTCTTTTCCAATTCAAATCCCTCATGATTGTTTTAGTTAATTTAATTTCACCTGTTATCTGGTAAGCAGCAGCCAATCCAGAACGCATGGCCATTCGCATTCCAAATCCAAATAAATAATCCTGAAATCCTCCTGCTTCTCCAATTCGAAATGGTCTTTTAAAAGTCCTCATATTGTTAATTGAAAAACTTCCCCTGCTACCAAACATATTCTCTTTCGGTATCGAAATCTCTTTAGAATTAAAATAATCTATCGAATTTTGTAAAGGATCCATATTCTCATTTTTTACTTTTTTATACGCCGTTGCCAACGTGGCTTGGCCATCCATTATTATTAAATATGCATACCCTTTTGGTGCGAACTTTTTCCCCAATAATAAATGAACCTGGTTCTTTAATGTCGTTTTAAAATTAACTCCTTTAATATATGCAGCTACTTTTGATGGCCCAGTGCTGTCAATATCGAAATTATCAGGTGCCGGAGTGTCAAATTTGAAATCAACTCCTGCATTTTTGCATTGTTCATAAAAGTGTTGATCTAGACTATCCTGTTCACTTCCACGCTTTACCATGTAAAAAAACGGTTGGGGTGATTTCACCAAAGATGATGCTCTATTTTCCAAATGAACTGTGAATTGATGAATCGGAATAGCAGGTAAATTTTTGAAATTTAATCCATGTGAAGTAAAAAAATCCTCCATTGAACTGTTGAAAATCCAATTATCCAATCCTTCATAATCCCCGTGGCGGCTCCCTCCTGCCGTGGATTGTTTTTCAAATACAACAACATTATATCCGGCTTTTTTAATATTAATTGCTGCCGACATACCCGCAATACCGGCACCTGCTATTTTGATTATTTTACTTTTTGAGTTTGATGAAAAAGAATGCAAGATTAGCAATTAATTTGCTGTATGGAAATAATTTCCTGCATGTCCGCTAGTTCAGTCAGTATTTTTTCCGGTACTTCATTATCTACACGAATGACAGCAAATGCTTCTCCATCTACAGCATCACGGCTTAATATATATGCTCCAATATTAATTTGAGATGAGCCCAAAGCAGTACCCACTTTTCCAACCACACCGGGAACATCCTTATTGTGGACAAAAAGTAACGTACCTCGGGGAGTGATATCCATTTCATAGCCAAGGATTTTTACTAAACGGAGTCTCTTATTTTCAAATATGCTCCCATTAATTTGATTACTACCATTTTCACCGGTAACTTGTGTACGAATAAGGTTTTCATAAGAACCACAATTCGATGAATAACTGTATTCAATTTTTATGCCTAAATCTAATGCGAGACTTTCAGCATTTACATAATTGACGCGATCAGGAATGCGCGAGGATAAAAGGCCTTTCAAAAATGCCAACATAGCCGGTTTAGTTTCCTCCATGGATCCGGCACATTCAATATGAACCTTTTGGATAACACCCGTTTCTAACTGGCTTTGAAGTTTGCCCATGGCTTCTGATAAGTCCAAGTTGGGCTGTATCTCTTTCAATTTTGCCAGATCAGAAATGGGCATATTAATTGCATTTGCTAATTTTTCGTGGAGTAAATAATCTCGAACCTGTTCACAGACTGCCAAACTCACACCCTCTTTCGCTTCCGCTGTTGAGGCTCCTAAATGGGGAGTCATCACAATGTTTTTCGCTTTTACCAATGGATTGTTCTCCCCAATGGGTTCCGATGTAAACACATCGATGGCAGCGCCGGCAATTTTATCTTCATTCAACGCCTTTGCCAAATCAGCTTCATTAATAATTCCACCTCGAGCCACATTAATGATTCGAGCCGAATCTTTCATCCGGCAAAGGCGATCAAAATCAAATAAGTCCTTTGTGGAATCAATGAAGGGGACATGGAGCGTGATATAATCCGATTCAGATGTAAGTGTGTCGAGATCAACAACGCGTACTTCTTCTTCATCAAACATGTCTTGACTGACGTATGGATCGAAGCCCAGAATATTCATATTGAATGATCGGCTGCGCTGGATGACTTCCCTGCCGATTTTTCCTAATCCAACAACACCCAGAGTTTTATTGCGTAATTCCGTACCCACCAATGCATTACGGTTCCACTGACCTTTTATGATACCACCATGACCCAACGGAATATTTCGAGACAAAGCCAGCATCATGGCTACTGTATGCTCTGCAGCGGAAATCGTATTTACATCCGGAGTATTCATGACTACGATACCTTTTCGTGTTGCGGCGGTAATGTCAATATTATCTGTGCCAACACCTGCTCGGCCAATCACCTGCAAATTATCAGCACTGTTAATCATATTTGCCGTTGCCTGTGTGCCGCTGCGGACAACCCAGCCATGGACATCTTTACATGCGTCCGCTTTTTCATCATCCGATGCATCCGGAAGATAAACTACGTCGAAATCGGCCTCTTTTAGGATAGCCATTCCTGCTTTGGTAATAGGATCAGATACGAGAACTTTCATTGTTTATTAGCTTTGTTGTGAACGAATCAGGTTAAGGGCTGAACCGGCTCTAAACCAGTCGATCTGAGTTTGATTAAATGTGTGATTACATACAATTTTATCCGTCGAACCATGTTCATGTGTTAGATTTAACGTTAAGGATTTTCCTGGCGAAAACTGATCCAAATCGACAAAATCAATTGTATCATTTTCTTGAATTTTATCATAGTCTGCTTTATGAGCAAATGTGAGAGCAAGCATGCCTTGTTTCTTTAAATTGGTTTCGTGGATTCTGGCAAATGATCTTACCAACACTGCTCGGACACCTAAATGACGTGGCTCCATGGCTGCGTGTTCACGAGACGAACCTTCTCCATAATTTTCATCCCCCACAACGAGAGTAGAAACACCGGCTGCTTTGTAAGCTCTTTGCACATCGGGAACGGATGCATAGTCTGCTGTTAATTGATTCTTTACACTATTTGTTTTATCAGTAAAATAATTAACAGCGCCGGTTAGCATATTGTTGGAAATATTGTCCAGATGACCGCGAAATCGCAACCAGGGTCCGGCCATGGAAATATGATCCGTCGTACATTTCCCTTTCGCTTTGATCAACAATTTCATACCTGTAATATTATCACCATTCCATGGTTCAAACGGTGATAATAATTCCAATCGTTCAGAATCCGGATTGATATGAATTTCAATTCCCATTGCATTTTCAGCTGGTTGCTGATAGCCAAGGTCTTCAACAGTAAATCCATTTTTAGGAAGATCATCCCCCACAGGAGGATCCAATTTCACTTCATCCCCATTTTCATTTATCAATGAATCATTTATTGGATTGAACGTGAGATCGCCGGAAATAGCCAAAGCAGTAACCAATTCTGGGGAACCTACAAAGGCATGTGTATTCGGATTCCCATCTGCTCGTTTTGCAAAATTGCGATTAAAAGAATGAACAATGGTATTTTTTTCTTCTTTTTCAGTACCGGCTCTGGCCCATTGACCAATACACGGTCCGCAGGCATTTGCAAACACATGAGCACCCAAATCTTTAAATGTTTCAATAAATCCATCTCGTTCAATTGTATAGCGAACCAGTTCTGATCCCGGTGTAACGGTGAAATCAGCTTTTGTTTTTAGCCCTTTATCTACAGCCTGTTTTGCAATAGATGCTGATCGTGAAATATCTTCATATGATGAGTTTGTGCATGAACCAATTAATCCAACTTTTACATCCGTTGGCCAGTCATTTTCTTTTGCAGCATTGGCCATTGCAGAAATCGGCGTTGCTTTATCCGGCGTGAAAGGACCATTCAAATGAGGCTCCAATTTTGACAGATTAATTTCAATTACTTGATCATAATATTCATCCGGATTTTCTAAAACAGCTTCATCAGCCCGGAGGTGTTCGGCCACTTCATCTGCCAATTTTGCCACATCTTCACGTCCGGTGGCCGATAAATATTTTGCCATTTGTTCACTGTAAGCAAAGATAGATGTGGTGGCGCCGATTTCTGCGCCCATATTGCAAATGGTGCCCTTACCCGTACAGGACAAATTATCCGCTCCCGGGCCGAAATATTCGACGATGGCGCCCGTGCCGCCTTTCACTGTCAAGATACCGGCTACTTTTAAAATAACATCCTTCGCAGAAGTCCAGCCGCTCAATTCACCGGTGAGTTTGATGCCGATAAATTTGGGAAATTTCAATTCCCACGGCATTCCGGCCATGACGTCCACAGCATCTGCACCGCCCACGCCGATGGCAATCATTCCCAGTCCGCCAGCATTCACTGTATGACTATCAGTACCGATCATCATACCACCGGGAAATGCATAGTTTTCCAAAACAACTTGATGGATAATGCCCGCGCCCGGTTTCCAAAAACCAATGCCGTATTTATTGGAAACAGCTTCTAAAAAATCATATACTTCACCATTAATATCCTTGGCAATTGACAAATCCTGATCGGCACTCACTTTTGCTTGTATTAAGTGATCACAATGAACTGTGGATGGAACAGCTGTTTGTTCTTTCCCGGCCATCATAAACTGCAATAATGCCATCTGGGCAGTTGCATCCTGCATGGCTACGCGGTCCGGTGCAAAATCGACGTAGGATTTACCACGCTCAAATTTTTCAAGTTTGTCGTTAAATAGATGAGAATAGAGGATTTTTTCTGATAACGTTAATTGACGGCCGACAATTTCTCGGGCAGTACTCACTCGATCAGCTAAAGAACCATAAACACTTTTAATCATTTCCAGGTCAAACACACGATTTTCCTACTTTATATAATTGAATTGGAACAGAATTTGATCTTTCACGTACGAATTCTGTGTATAAACTTACACATTTCATCAATCATTATTCAATTTCAATACACAACAAACTCAGTAAATTTAGCCATGAAATCCGGCCGTCAATTTATCATATACATTTTATGCTTATCATTTTTAGCAGCGGGTACCGATTGGCGAACCCTCAATTCTACAACAGATCAATTATCCATTGAAGTTATTTTTGATTTAAAGCCCGGCGAAAAACCGGAACCGCTTACTCTTTTGATAGGACTGCCATCAGAAGAATTGCCCAGCTTAAACATTCGATCATACAATAAACGAAAAGTAGGATTCAATGTTGATTCTGATGATGCAGGTGTTAAGTGGATTAACCAGCAAAAAGTACGCCAACTTGAAACGGCCACACTTGAAATCAATCCACTGACAACTAACAATTATTATTATCAAAATTTTATTATTGACATCTCCTTCAATAAATATCAAACGAAAACAATCCGGGCATCTAAAAATGCTCATTCATTTTTACATCAGCGTATTTTGAATTGGGATATTGCCCAAAATTGGTTTCAACCCCAAAAAAGAAAACTGAAACGGAGTTCAGAACTTCCGGATGGAACATGGATAAAATTTAAGATAGCCGACGACCAAATGACCTCCATCAGCGGTGCCGATATAATTAATTTAAGTAGTTCATTTCAGCAAAGTGATCCTCGGAGTTTTATGCTATTTACAGCATCGACATTGGGTAGGGATCGCAGTTCGACTATCATTAATACACTCACGTATAAACCCATGATAGATAATCTTGTGGAGACAGCATTCGAATTTTCAGGTGAGGACGATGGATTGTTGGATGTAAATGATAAACTAGTCTTTTATGGACGAGGTGCAAGCGGATTTAATTTAGATGTGGATGACGTGAGTCATCATCAAAATATTTATTTTACAGAAAATACATATTGGTTGCTCATTCCGGATGATTCTTCCTTGCGGGGAAAACGAGTAACGACATTAAATCCACCACCGTCAACTAGTCTTACGTTAGATTATGCAACTTCGTATGTTCACGTTGAGAATGATGTTATAAACCCATTTGAAAGCGGTATCGCTTGGACAGGTCCGCCTTTTGGCAAGGGAGCCAGTTATACACTTGTTTATACGTTAAACGATGTTAAATCGTCTGTGGATTCACATTTCAATATCGCTGTGCGAGGAAGCTCGACGGATATCGATTTCATCGCTAATCCTCGACATATCATTGACATATATCTTAATTCACGAAATGTGTTAAGGGAAAATTTTAATTTTACAGGATTGAGTAAGCAGACCAAGTCATTCACCGTTAGCGGTTCTGAATTAACAGATGGTGTCAATCTCATCTATCTTGATAACACATCTTCCTCCAACAGTTATTCCCTACCGCATTTTGATCATGCAACAGTAGATTATGGTCGAATTCTAAACATGGATAACAGTCCTTTTGAATTTTATGCTCCCATCCACAGCAATACAGTTTCTTTTACTTTTTCAGGATCTTCAGTACCGATTGTTTGGGATATTACTGAAATTATTCATCCTAAAAATATAATTGTTGAACCGTCCAATGATGATTATTTAATCGCGGTTGATCTACCCGTTGATACACTATCGAGATTTATTGTTTTTGATGAAAGTGATATCAATATAATCACAGAATTGGAACTGATGAGTAATACCAATTTTGCTTCGTTACGAAATCAAGATCAAGGTGTAGATCATCTTATCATTGGGCCAATCGAATTTAGCAGCCCTGCTCAACCGTTAAATGATCATCGCAGCAGTTCCCGTTATATACCACTTGAGGATATTTATAATGAATTCTCCGGCGGAAATGCAGATCCCACAGCTATACGATCTTTTTTGCAATGGACACAGGAAGAATGGACAGCCCCACAACCCTATTGTGTATTGCTCCTGGGCGATACGGATTATGATTACAGAAATATTACCGGTGAATCCGAAAGCCAAGTTCCTACAATCATTTCCGGCACCTATTCAAATCGAGCTGTGGACGATCGATTGGCAGCAATAAACGGACGTATCCCTGATTTGGCATTGGGCCGCTTTCCTGCGAAATCAGCTAGCGAAGTTGAAGATTTTGTAACAAAGCTTATTGAGCACGAAACGAATCCGATTACCGGTTATTGGCGGCAACGCGTTACACTTGTTGCCGATGACGGCGCCCGGCCGGAAGATGGCAGTTCCGGTGGATCCATTTCAACCGGAAAAAGCCATACCCAAAATTCTGAAATTGTTGCTGATTGGATTTCACCGCGTGTAGAGGTCAATAAGCTGTACATGCTGGAGTTTCCAGAAGTGAACGATCCTTCGTCCTATGGCGTTATAAAACCGGATGCAACAGATGCGCTAATGGAAACTATCAGCGAAGGTACAGCCATCATCAATTATATAGGTCACGGATCCGCTCATCAATGGGCCCAAGAGAAACTGCTGGTGCAGGATCGAGGTGATATAAACAGAATTACAACTGAAATGAAATTACCTCTTTGGGTCGTCGGTACATGTTCTTGGGGACACTTTGATTACTTAGATTCTGAATCATTTTCAGAAGAACTCATCCGCCAACCCCTGGACGGCGCCGCAGGAATCATTACTACCAGCCGAGCCATAGGTGTATCGTCTAATGCGCTCTATATTACAAAAATATTTAAAGCGATTTTTCCGGATCATGAAGTGACCGATGAACCGGTTGGAATTGTTCTGCAGTCTGTAAAGGACGGAAACAGCAGTGGTGAATTATTTCATTTATTTGGTGATCCGGCCATGCCCATACCCATTCCAAACATGACCGTTAATATAACAGATATTAATCCTGACACATTAAAATCCCTGGATACTGCACGAGTGTACGGTGATCAAGCAATTTCTACAATAGCAAGCGGAATCGGCATTATCCGATTGGTAGATGCGGAACGTGAAATCACTCGGCAGTATAACATAAATTCAACCACACAGGAAATTTCATACACACTACCCGGACCTATTTTATTCAAAGGTCAATTTTCAATCACCGGGAATGATTTCAGTGCCCGTATGCGTATTCCAAAAGATATTTCATATTCTTCTACCCCGGCACAATGCAATGTATATGTGCAACTGGAAACAGAACCACCTGTAGAAGCGTTGGGAATATTAGATAATATATACCTGACCAGTGGAACACCTGTCCAAGACACGCAAGGCCCCATAATAGCGTTTGAAACTGAAACGGGAAAATTATTGCGCAACAACGATCATTTAATAAGTGATGAAGGTGTAAATGTCCGCCTTTCAGATCCATTGGGGATTAATGTAACCGGAGAAGTTGGCCATGAAATTATGATTACAGATTTGAATGATGATTCAAAAAATAATCTGTCCAATCGGTTTATTTATGACGAAAACAGTATAACGACTGGTGTATTATCTATTCCTTTTGATGAAAACGAAGAATCCCTTTCCCTGCACATCAAAGCTTGGGATAATGCCAATAACCCTGCAGAAAAAGAAATCACGTTTCAAATACTGTCAGATCAGACATTCCGAGTTTTGAATATATTGAATTTTCCAAATCCCTACGCTACAACGACACAATTCGCTTTTGAACTTACATCATCTGCAACTGTCTCTATAAATGTCTATACATTGGGAGGGCGTCGTGTGGTATCCATTCCTGAAGAAGATTTTTCCAGCGGATATAATTATATTAATTGGGATGGCCGGAATGCCTATGGTGAACGATTAGCCAATGGCGTATATTTATATAAATTAAAAGCGGATGACGGTGAACAAACTGTTTCCATTATTAAAAAACTGGCTAAGTTTCAATAACAAAGGTATTTAGTATGAGTGTAACACAACTGGATCATTTGAACTTAAGTGTTAGTAATTTCAAAGAAACGGTAGAGTGGTATCAAAAGGTATTTGGTTTTATTCTCGTTGAAAAGGGAATTCAAGACGATAAACCTTGGGGAATTATTCAAAAAGAAAGTGCATTACTTTGTATATACGAACAGCAGGATTTGGTTTTATTGGATCGGTTTGAATCAGCGGAGAAATCTATTCATTATTTAGCACATTTTGGACTGCGGATTGATAATCAACAAGAATGGGAAGAAACAATTAAAAGAGAAAAAATTGACGTTATGTATGATGGACCAATACGATGGCCAAAATCCATAGCTTGGTATATCAAAGATCCAACCGGTTGGGAAATTGAAGTGGTATTGTGGGATAATGATAAAATTCAATTTGAGAAATAATTTGCCTCTATTTTCAATCATATTGGCTTCAGCGTCACCCAGAAGGAAGCAACTATTAGACATGATCGATATCGATTTTGAAGTGATTCCAAGCGACGTTCATGAAGATTTTAATATTGACCTTAATCATGAAGATTTTGTTCAGCATTATGCCCGGGAAAAATCGTTGGATATTGCTGAAAAATATCCGGATCATTTAGTCATTGGTGCAGATACGATCGTGGTTCTGGATTCTAAAATTCTGGGAAAGCCTAAAGATGAAGCAGATAGCTCTAATATGCTGCAGTCACTTTCAGGCCGAACTCATACCGTCTATACTGGCATTTCATTAAATCATATAAATGAGAAAATCAGTGACACATTTTTTGAACAGACACAGGTGTCATTTAACGAATTATCTGATTCTGTTATATCCTATTATATTGACACTTATAAACCTTTAGATAAAGCAGGAAGTTATGGAATTCAGGATTGGTTTGCCATAAACGTAAATCGAATAGACGGATGTTTTTATAATGTAATGGGATTCCCTCTCGCAGCATTTTTCAGTCACTATAAAAAATATGACAATTCTATTGTTAGGGTATCATAGAGTCGTTTAATTTTCTTATCTACTTATTTGAATCATGAGTGAATTTTACACAGAATTAAAAGAACTTAGGGAATCCCAGAACATTGATTTGGAAGAGATTCAATCTCGTACCAAAATCAATATTGAATATCTCCTTGCCATAGAAAACGGCCAGTTTGAAGTTTTACCCCTTCCATACGTCCGTCTTTTTATGAGGGCTTATGTGTCTGAAATCGGTGGTGATACCGATGAAGCACTGCACCAACTTGATATTTTCCAAGGACGCAAAGCAGGAAAACGATCTTTCAAAAAGACAGAAAAGATTGAGCCCAAACCTACAAAGACAGAACCGATTTCAAAAGCACCGACCCAATCACGCCCTCCTACTAAAATACGTCAGGATTTGATTAAAGGCGGAGTTTTACTAATTGTCTTCCTGTTTGCGATATTCATCATTAAAAAAATAAATAAAGAAGGAAGCTCGGCTACAATTGAAAATGGAGAAATTATTCTCGTTGAAAATCCGGATGTTATCACAAACGATCAACTGATCAATGACTTTGTAGAAGCCGTTTCTCAAACAGTTGCCATGGCTGTCGAACCTCCTCTAAAACTGAAAATGGTTACCACAGAAAGAATCTGGTACAGTCTGACGGCTGACACATCTTCAACGCAAACAGATATACTTACTGCCGGAGAAGAAAAAAGCTTATCTTTTGAAAACCAAATTTATATTCGCCTGAACCAGACAACTGGCATTTCACTATACATTAATGGACTCGAAGTAAAAGAGCTAGGGCAGTACAATCACCCTGCTGAGATACAGTTCTTTGCCGAACCATCCACTATAACAGTAAAACACTACCTCCCCCAAAGATAGTTAAGGGATTACTTTAAATCCCGATTCACTTCAACCGTTGGTTGAAGCATTTTGTCGTCAATAAACACGCAATTATTTTACTTATGTTAAGAAAATAAGTTGACAAAAGTGGGTAGAAAGGAATATATTGTGGGTAATTGTGGGTAAACAATTAACCAACTTGTGGGTATGACTATAAACCAAGATACATTTACGGGAGAATTTTCCTACACTATTGATACCAAAGGCCGTGTCAATATTCCAGCGAAATTTCGCCAAAGCCTTGCACCTGAAAATGATCAAACATTCGTGATCACTCGGGGTATGGATCCGTGTATCTGGGTTTACCCTCTCACAGCCTGGCAAATAATTGAAGACGATCTGAAAGATCTTTCAGCTATTTCGGGTATTAACAGGTCTTTTATTCGCAATACAGTTCGCTACGCTTCAACAGTAACATTTGATAAACAAGGACGTATCATCCTTTCGTCTAACTTGCTGAAACATGCAAAATTGAAAAAAAATGCATTTATAATCGGGATGGTAAACAAAATTGAAATTTGGGAGCCAAGCGAATTGGCGAAAGTAGATAAACAAAATTTAGAAATGGACTCTTCAAAATATGATGCACTGGCAGATAGAATTATACTCTAATGACATCGAATATCTTGCAGGATACATCACACACTCACATTCCTGTAATGGTGAACGAAGTTTTGGATTTGCTGATCACAGATCAGCAGGGAATTTATCTCGACGGGACATTAGGTCTCGGCGGGCACGCCACATACATCCTAAATGCTCTCTCAGATTCAGCGAGGCTTTTAGGAATTGATCGCGATGAGAAGGCACTGGCAATCTGTAAAGAACGACTGTCTGGCAGCGGTGCCTTCTCTTGCCACCACCTCTCTTACGACATTTTCCCTCAATTACTTAATCAAAAAGGTATCACAGCAGTGAATGGGATACTGTTGGATCTTGGTCTTTCCTCTCATCAATTGGATTCACATCGTGGATTCAGCTTCCGAAATACCGGCATTCTTGATATGCGCTTTGATTCTGCTACCGGCCAAACAGCCGCACAACTCATTCATCAAGCATCAGCGGATGACTTGGCGGATATATTCTATAAATTTGGTGAGGAAAGACTTTCCCGGCGCATCGCAAAGTCTGTAAAAGACATGACTTCAATGGAATCAATTGAAGATTTAAAAGAAGCAGTTAGAAGAAGCACACCGCCAAAAAATCGTCAAAAAACATTGGCACGCATTTTTCAATCATTGCGCATTGCTGTAAATGGCGAATTGGATCGCTTACAACATTTCTTGGATTCATTTATTGAATTTTTGTCTCCAGAGGGACGTATCGTAATTATCAGTTATCATTCCCTGGAAGACCGCATGGTTAAGCAAAGCTTCAAAGCATTAAAAAAAGGAAATTTGTTATCAGTATTAACAAAGAAACCCCTTCCACCTACCAAAGAAGAACAAACAGAAAACAGCCGATCTCGTAGTGCAAAATTGCGAGCCGGAGAAAGGATATAATGGCCAAACGACGTAAAAACAAACGTATAAACAGACATAAGGAATTTCTACAAACTTTGTCCTTTTTCCTTGTGACAGTTTTTTCCATAGGTGGTCTTATCGTCTACCTATGGGTTTATACAGAAATTGACGAAACCATCATGGCAATTGAAATTCAAAAGTCTACATTTTCTGAATTAAACAATTCTGTAAAGGAATTAAAGAGTGAAATTTCACGTTTAAATCGCGTTGATCGCATTACGGCAGTTGCCCGGAAAGAATTGGGTATGGTTGTTGCGAAACCGGAACCTATTATTATTCACGTGGATCCAGTATTAGTTGAGAATTCGTTTGACTAAAACCTATTTAAAATTTCGATCCAGAGTTATAATTACATCTGGGCTCATTGTCTTTTGCTGGGTTGGCTTATCTGTGCGACTATTTCAAATTCAAATAATTGATGGTGAAGAACTACGCATAAAAGGGCAAAACCAGAGCATGGTTCAAAAGCCATTAAAAGCAATCCGCGGAAATATTTATGATCGCAACAATGTGTCATTCACACGCAATATTATTCATTATTCTTTCGGTATCCATCCAACGCAAATAAAGGATAAAGAAGAATTTGCAGAACAAATAAGTGAATATTTGCATGGGGATAAAGATATATACTTGAAGAAACTGAATTCTTCGAAGAGTTTTGAATATTTAGAGCGAAACATGATGAGGTCACATTGTGAAAAATTGCTCATCAATAAACCGGAGGGTTTAATCGTCGAACGTAACTCTCGCCGTTATTATCCCCATGGAAATATTGCCTCGCAAGCGTTGGGCTTTGTGGATCTCGATGATAAAGGTATTTCCGGTATAGAGCAAAAATATAACAGCTATCTTTCCGGCACAGCTGGCTGGGTTATACGTCAAATAAGCGGACGTGGAAAAACAATTTTCAAAACCAATCTGCCTCAACAGGCTCCCATAGACGGTGCGAATATCCAAATGACTATCGACCTTGAATATCAAGCCATCCTGCAAGAAGAACTTGCAGCACAACTTGATAAAACCGATGCGTTATCTGCTATGGGGCTTATTCTGAACCCGCAAACGGGTGAGATACTTGCTATGTCTTCTGTACCTGATTTTGATCCTAATTATCCCGGTCGCGGTGAAATCGGTTGGCAGCGAAATAAAGTAATTACGGATCAATTCGAGCCGGGGTCCACGTATAAAATTGTTCCTATTCTCGCTGCGGTGGATAAAAACACTGTTTCCTTGTGGCAGGAATTTAATTGTGAAAATGGCAGTTACGTTTTTGCAGGGCGCACAATTAAAGATTGGGAAGATTTTGGATTGCTGACCATGCCTCAAATAATGGAAAACTCCAGCAATGTGGGTGTCATCAAAATTGCTGAAACTTTGGGCAAAAATAATCTTTATCGTTATAGTAGGGATCTTGGCTTTGGAATGCATACAAACATAAATATTGCAGGAGAGCACCCCGGCACATTAAGACACATATCAGATTGGAGCGAAATTTCTCTGGCTGAAATTTCGTTGGGACATGAAGTGGGAGTCACGGCCATACAGTTGGGTATGGCGTATGCTACCATTGCTAACGGAGGATATCTTCTTAAACCCAGACTGATAAAACAAATTGTGTCACCTTCAGGCGAAATTGTTTATTCAGAACAACCTGAAGTTATTCGTAAAGTAGCTTCAAAGGACGTAATGGACATCATGACGGATATGCTTTGCCGGGTAGTGGAAACGGGTACGGGTACCAAAGCGGCCATCAAAGGCTGGACTGTAGCAGGCAAAACCGGGACGGCTCAAAAATTCATCGACGGTCAGTATTCAAAAAAGAAATTTATTTCCAACTTCGTCGGGTTTTTTCCGGCGGACGATCCCCAACTTGTTGGGGTAATCATATTAGATGAACCAAAAATTGGATACCACTGGGGCGGTTATGGTGCTGCTCCTGTCTTCCACAAGGTGATTGAACGGATCATTAATATGGATGATTCCATTCGCCTTCTCAAACCACAGACTATCGAAAAAGACCATATGTTGGTCCAAGAGCGTCTGCCCCTCTCACATACCTCGGATAACACCGTGGCTAAACCAGTGGTTTTATCCAATGCCATGTCAATTGTCCCTGTCGTTCAAAAAGCAAACGGAGATACATACCTTCCGGATGTTCGCGGGATGAGTTTACGCAAAGCTCGTACAGTATTAAGACAAATTGGAATGAGGACTAATTTTAAAGGGTCCGGAAAAGTCATCTGGCAAAGCCCAAAACCGGGAACTATTGTCACCCATGGATCTATATGCACTATAGGTTTAAAATGAAGCCAACTCTTAACAATCTCGTCAAAGGATTCATCGCTGCAAATGGGGATATTCCGTCAACGCCCATAAAAAACATCCAACTTCATTCAGGCAATGTGCAGCCCGGTGATCTATATATTGCTATCCACGGAACAGCATCCGATGGCCATGATTATATACCGGAAGCTTTGGAAAATGGCGCTTCAGCCATCATAACAAATGGGCGTGATGTGGGTTCGCTTCCAGTCCCACAGGTAAAAGTATCAAATCCTCGTAAAGCTGCATCATTTGTTGCTGCTGAATATTACAGGCATCCGTCAAAAGAATTACACATTGTTGGCATTACCGGAACGAATGGTAAAACCAGCACAGCAACACTCATTGCATCCATATTAAATGAAGCAGGATGTAAAACAGCACAATTGGGGACATTAGGTGTTTTTGCTGAAAATCATGAACAAGGTAAAACGCTGACAACAATGGATGCTATCAATTTGCAGAAACTACTGCGGGACCTTGCTGATGACGATTTTTCTCACGTGGTCATGGAAGTGTCATCTCATGCTATTCACCAATATCGCGTTGCGGATGTGGAATTTGATACAACTGTTTTTACCAATTTGACGCCGGAACATTTGGACTATCACGGCACAATGGAAGATTATTATCACGCCAAAGCAAAATTATTCAAATCTCTCCCCTTGTCTGCCACTGCCATCATAAATACCCATGATGAATACGGTCAGAGATTGATCGATGAGAGCACAGCGCCCGTTATAAAAACGTCTGTTACGAATAATAGTGATGTTCATTTCAAAGACGTTTATTCCTCTTTGCGGGGGATTACAGGAACAATTGCAGCAGGCGAACATGAGGTTGAAATTAATTCCGAGCTCATAGGTGATTTTAATAAAGAAAATATACTGTCCGCTGTTGGTGCGGCACTCGCCATGGGAATTCCCATCGGAACAATAGCCGTGGGAATCAATTCCTGCAAAGTTGTTTCAGGACGCATGGAAGCAATTATGTCACCTAATGGCGTACCCATTGTTGTGGATTATGCCCATACACCGGATGCGTATGAAAAAGTGTTAAATACGATTTATCACCTTGTACCGGAAAATGGCCGGCTGATCACTGTTTTCGGTTGCGGCGGCAACCGTGATGCAGCTAATCGTCCCATCATGAGCCGGTTAGTAGAACAATATTCGGATTATTTTTACATAACACCTGATAACCCTCGTTATGAAAAACAGGATGACATAGTCGAAGAGATCATCACCGGTTTATCCACAGATCATTATGAAGTGTTTGCAGATCGGGGAGATGCACTGGAAAAGGCATTAAATGAATTACAAGACAAGGATGTGCTGGTTGTTTTGGGCAAAGGCCGTGAAACATACCAGGAAATTGAAGGTGTTCGGCAGCCCTATTCTGACATAGCAATCATTGAGGAGTTTTGTGCGCATAACGCTATCTGAACCTGAAAATTTCAGTACTCTAATAACTCAACTTATAGGCAAAGAGCCCACATCCCCCATTACCGGCATTGCGACAGATAGCCGCGAGTGCATTACGGGTGATTTATACGTTGCCTTAAAAGGTGAACAAGTTGATGGGCATCAGTTTATTCAACAAGCCAAAGATAATGGCGCCGTGGCAAGTATTGTAGACCACGAAGCATCCGTTTCCAATAGGATTGATTTTTTTGTTGTAGAAGATGTCTTAAAAATCATGGGCGACTTGGCACGTGAATGGCGGCGACAATATGATATCCCCGTGATTGGAATTACCGGTTCAAACGGTAAAACGACCACGAAAGAATTATTAAAACATATTTTGTCAGCTTCGGAAAACGTCCACGCCACATCAGGGAATTTTAATACGTCCATTGGATTACCCTTAACACTTTTACAACTGGCACCTCACCACACAGTTTCCATAATTGAAATGGGCGCCAATCAGCCGGGAGATATTGAATATTTGTGTGATATCACTGAACCCACTCATGGTTTGATTACAAATATAGCTCCTGCCCATCTAGAAGGATTTGGATCAATAGAAGTAGTAGCCAAAACGAAAGGTGCACTATTTGATGCATTAGAAAAAGGAACAGCTTTCGTCAATATGGCGGATGAACATATTCGAGAACTCAAAACAAAAGGTGAAGTCATTACATACGGACTAACACCTGAATGTGATTTTCCTGCGGACATTCACCATGAGGAGGATGGAACAATGTCCTTAACAATTGATGCTGAAGAAATTGTTACTGGTTCTCATAACTTGTCTTTTGTAAAAAACGTCATTGCTTCATCCGCAATCGCAATTCATTTGGGGATTGATTGGGATATTTTCCGTAAACAAATAAAAACATTCCAATCGCCAAAAGGCCGCTGTGAGGTAAAACAGTTAAATGATTTAACCATCATTGATGATACCTATAATGCGAACCTGACGTCTACCCTCGCCGCAATCGATTACTTGAAGGCTTTTAGTGGTAACGGTCGTCGAGTATTGGTATTTGGTGATATGTTTGAACTTGGAGAAGGATCTATGAATCACCACCGCCAAGTGGGAAAACATTGCATTATAAAAGAATTAGATGCTGTCTTTTCAACGGGGACAGAAACATCAGCTACTGACAGTGTGTTGAATGATTCGATGCATCATCAGCATTTTGATTCAAAACAAGATTTATTGACATCACTGCAAGATTGGTTAAAAGCAGGTGATAAACTTTTGGTTAAGGGATCCCGTGGAATGGCTATGGAAACGATTATAGAAGGATTGTCGAAAAACTGATGCTGTATCACTTTCTTTATTCTTTCCGCGATGTATTCTCTCCGTTTAATGTTTTTCAATATATCACATTCCGTGCTGCCGCTGCTGCAATTCTAGCATTACTTTTTACCTTTGCCATTGGACCTAGGATTATTCGCACGCTCCATAAATATCAAATTGGTGAAGAAATTCGCCATGATGGCCCTGAAAGCCACAAGAAAAAACGCGGCACACCCACTATGGGTGGGCTCATGATCATTGGTTCAGTCCTCTTCCCTACCCTGCTTTTAACTGATCTGACAAATGTGTATATACAAATAGTGGTCGTCGCCCTTATCTGGATGGGCATTATCGGGTTCCTGGATGATTACCTGAAAGTGGTTAAGAAAGTTAAAAAAGGACTGGTGGCCCGCTATAAACTCATTGGCCAAATATTATTAGGCGTCGTGATCAGTATTTGGATTTTCAATAATCCTGTTTTTGCAGAATTTAAAAGTGTAACCAGTGTTCCTTTTTTCAAAAACCTGGAATTGGATTTTGGTTATTTATATCCCCTGGCCATCATTTTGGTGATCACAGGGACGTCCAATGCAGTAAACCTAACAGATGGGCTGGATGGATTAGCGGCCGGATTATTGGCGATTTGTTTTACAGCATTTGCTGCCATTGCCTATATGAGTGGTCGTATAGATTTTTCTAGTTACTTAAATATACTCTATCTTCCTGGCGCCGGTGAACTGACCATTTTTACTGCCGCCATTACGGGAGCTTGCATTGGGTATCTTTGGTTCAATGCGTCTCCTGCTGAAGTATTTATGGGAGATGTTGGTTCTCTTTCAACGGGTGCAGCATTGGGTACAATTGCTGTATTGCTTAAAAAAGAATTATTGTTATTCATAATTGGCGGTGTCTTTGTCTGGGAAGCTGTATCAGTGATGCTCCAAGTCACGTATTTTCGTATGACCAAAAAGAAATACGACGAAGGAAAACGCCTCTTCAAGATGGCACCCATTCATCATCATTTTGAATTAAAAGGCTGGCCGGAATCCAGGGTGGTTGTTCGTTTTTGGATTATCGGTTTATTACTGGCATTATTTTCACTCACTACATTCAAAATACGTTAATGGAAATTTCCAACAAAGACAGCATTGATTTGAAAGGTAAGCGTGTTTCCGTTATCGGTTTAGCACGTAGTGGCGTTGCTGCGGCTAAACTGGCCCAAGAGTTAGGTGCACATGTTTTTGTAAGCGACCAATCGGATTCCAATGACGTAAAACAGGCATTAGATAAATTACAAGATTTCGGGATTAAGGGTGAACTAAACGGACATTCTGAATCCATTTACAATGCGGATCTATGGGTTATTTCACCGGGAGTTCCCAAAGATGCTGAAATAATTCAACATGCTCAAGCTAAAAATATTCCTGTCATCAGTGAAATCGAATTTGCCAGCTGGTTTACCATGGCCCCTATTGTAGCAGTAACCGGTTCTAATGGTAAAACAACCACTGTTCATATGCTGAATGAAATGTGTCAATCCGATAATATTGAGCCTATTCTTTCAGGAAATGTAGGAAACCCTTTTTCGGATTGTGTTCGTCATGATTTATCCAAACCAAATCCTAAACGAGTTCATGTATTAGAAATTTCCAGTTTCCAGATGGAATTCATTCAGCATTTCAAACCATACATATCAATATTTCTGAATCTTTCCCCTGACCATTTAAATCGCTACAAGGATATGGATGACTATGTGTCAGCTAAAATGAATATGTGGTCTAATCAAACTCAAGACGATTTTTTGGTATTCAATGGAGACGATGATGTATTGGCAAAGCGTATTGTTCCGGCCAATGCTAAAAAGATTGCCTTTAGTTTGAAATTGGATACAAACGTTTTATTTAAATTAAATGCAACCAAGATTTATGATCAAGAGCACGCCACTCTTATCATCCTGGATGACATCGCATTGCCCGGTAAGCACAATCTCTCTAACTACCTCGGAGCAGCTACTGCCGCAACACTGCTGGGCATTGCGTCATCCAAAATTGCAGATGTGATGAAATCATTTTGCGGAGTCCCACATCGGCTTGAACACGTTGAAAATATCAATGGTGTTATATACATAAATGATTCAAAGGCAACGAATGTTGATGCAGTAAAGGTTGCCTTGGATAGTTTCAATAGCCCTATCCTGCTCATCTTGGGTGGTCGGGATAAAGGCGGAGATTTTCTTTCACTATACCCACATACCCACAATGTGAAAGAAGTGCTCACCATTGGTGAGTCAGAAGAAGCGATCGCAACGGTTTTAGGGGATGCGGTGAGACTGCGTTCATGCGGAAGTCTTAAGTCTGCCGTTGAGGTCGCTCATTCGAATGCACAAACCGGGGACGTTGTTTTATTGTCTCCGGGTTGTGCAAGTTTTGATCAATTCGACAATTTCGAACATCGGGGCGATGTCTTTCGGAGTTTGGTTAAAGGATTAAAGGAATTCGTGTGAGTTACCTGAATATTATTGTAAAAAAATATGACAAATATTTACTGGGTGCGATTGTGTTACTTTGCGTTTTCGGCACGGTCATGCTTTTCAGCGCCAGTTCCATTCGCTCGCTGGAAATCACCAGTAGTCGTACAGATACACTCTATTTACAAGCTCACTTGAAAAGACTGATTGTTGGTATATTTTTTATGTTTTTTTTCATGATGTTTGATTATCGAAAACTCAAAGAATGGTCATTACATATTTTAGGTGGAGCAGTTGGATTATTAATCTTGACATTAATCATGAATGTGTTCCAAGGAACATCCGGACCGTCACGGTGGATGTATATTGGTCCATTCTCAATTCAAACCAGTGACATTTCCCGTGTGGCACTAATCATTTTTCTGGCTGCATTTATACATGAAAAACGGGATCATATAAAAGATTTTTACAACGGTTATTTGATTTGCATCATGGCAATCGGTTCCATTGCGGCACTCATAGCCATGCAGCCGGATTTGAGCACAACTGCTATGATTCTGATTATATCCTTTGTTATGCTTTTTCTCGGCGGCGCCAAACTAATGCACATGATGGCCACTGCCGGTTTATCCATGACGTTTCTTGCAATTATTATTATGAATTGGGATTATATGCGTATCAGGATAGATTCATTTGTAAACCCTGAAACAGTGAGTGCTGAAAATCTGCATCAGATCAAGCAGTCCATGATCAGCCTAGCTAATGGCGGTTTTTTTGGATTAGGTCTGGGCAACAGTTTTGGGAAGAATCACTTCCTCCCCACTCCTCACACAGATTTCATTTATGCAATTGTGGGAGAAGAAACAGGCCTAATTGGAACATTATTTGTTCTAACATTATTCATGTTCATTTTCCAACGAGGAATTCATATAGCCAAGGAAAGTCCGGATATATTCGGAGTTATGCTGGCTTTGGGTATTTCCTGCAGTTTTATTTTATACGCCTTCATTAATGCTGCCGTGGTAACAAACCTTGTTCCAACAACAGGATTAGCCATGCCCCTAATTAGTTATGGTGGTTCAGGAGTTGTGGTCCATTTAGCGTGCCTGGGTATCTTATTAAATATCAGTCAATCCAAACGATCAGTGGGCAGTGATTCTAATTGGAGGAAACGCATTTATGGCTAAAACATTCATCATGGCCGGAGGCGGAACGGGTGGACATTTATTTCCCGCATTGGCTATCGGCGCTGAATTGAAAAAACGATCAGATGCCAACATTCATTATGTTGGATCAAAGTTTGGTATTGAAGCGGAAAAATTACCCACAATGAATGTTGAACATACTTTGCTTCCAATTCGAGGTTTACAACGATCACTTTCTTTACAATCCTTGGGACGCAATGCATTACTCCCTGGCAGGCTCATTTCTTCAAAAATGAAAACCAATAAACTGTTTAAAGATTTAAATCCGGATGCAGTAATCGCAACAGGTGGATATGCCTCTGCACTGCCCCTTCATTCAGCTGAAAAGATGAATATCCCCTATTTCATTCAGGAACAGAATTCGTTTCCTGGGATCACAACACGGCATTTTGCGGAAAATGCAGAAATGGTTTTTACAGCATTTGTGGAAGTCGATGACTTGATTAAAAAAAAAACTGTTTTCTCGCAGGCAACCCCGTCCGTTGGGACATTTCTAATGGGGATCGTATGACAGCTGCGCAATTATTCGACTTAAATGCGGATAAAAAAACGCTATTTATATTTGGCGGAAGCCAGGGGTCTGAAGCATTAAACAAGTGTACAAAGGGCATGATCAACTATTTAAATGACATCCAACTATTATGGCAAACAGGGAAAAGCAATATTGATAAATATGAACAATTCGAAACTGATTCTGTACGGGTTGTACCTTTTATTGATGATATGAAATCTGCTTACGCATTATCTGATTTATCCTTTTCTCGTGCAGGTGCATTGACAATTGCAGAATTAACATCATGTGGTTTACCGTCAATTCTAGTGCCCCTACCCTCCGCTGCTGCAGATCATCAAACACATAACGGTCAATCAATGGTGGATGCTGGTGCGGCTGAATTAATCCCTGAAGCAGAATTAGATTCAAAAAAGACATCTGAAAAAATAGTTTCACTAATGAATGATGAAAATGCTCTCAACAAAATGACTTCAAAGTCTAAACAATTAGGCAAACCAAATGCGGTAAACGTAATTGTTGACCAAATAATGGAAAAGGTAATCGCCTGATGTTTCGCAAAGTAAAGAAAGTTCATTTCGTAGGCATTGGCGGAATTGGTATGAGTGGTATAGCTGAATTGCTGCTTAACCTCGGCTTTGATGTGAGCGGGTCCGATATTATGGAATCTCCCATTGTGGAAAAACTGATCCGACTAGGTGCAGACGTACACATGGGCCATAATGCTATTAATCTGACGGATGCTGATGTGCTGGTTTATTCCAGTGCTGTGCAAAAAGAAAACCCTGAGATCCAGGCAGCTTATGAAAAAAATATACCCGTCATCCGTAGAGCGGAAATGTTGGGAGAATTAATTGCTGTAAAGGAAACGAGTATTGGTGTTGGCGGTACTCACGGAAAAACAACAACCTCTTCCATGATTGGCACCATTTTATCCGAATGTCATTTAGATCCCACACTGGTTGTAGGCGGATTGGTTAAAACAATTGATTCAAATGCTAAACTTGGTAGCGGAAATATAATTGTGGTGGAAGCGGATGAATTCGACCGGAGTTTTCTGGCTCTGCGTCCAACCATAAGCATCATTACAAACATTGAACTTGAACACACCGATTGTTATGAAAACTTGAAAGATCTTCAGCAGGCATTCATTCAATTTGCCAACGCTGCTCCTTTTTACGGCGCCGTCATTGCCTGCGCCGATTCCCCGGCCCTCATGGACATTGTTCCGGAAATTAAACGTCCGATAATCACTTATGGTCTGTGTACCGATGCAGAAATCAGGGCAACAAATATTTGTTACAATGAATCCCAAACTGTATATACACTGTGGGAAAATGACCATGAAAACGGAACCATTAAGCTCAATATTCCCGGTGAGCACAATGTGGTGAATTCACTTGCGGCTATTGCCTTGGGTATGGAAATGGGATTGAAAATCGATGTCATCGCCAAAGGATTGCAATCGTATCACGGCGTGCGCAGGCGTTTTGAGATTAAAGGTATTTCCAATGATATTATGGTGGTGGATGATTATGCGCACCACCCAACTGAAGTCACGGCAACACTGCAGGCTGCCAAGGATGGCTGGGATCGCAGAATTGTTTCTGTTTTTCAACCTCACCTATATTCGCGCACTCAGGAATTTTATAAAGAGTTTGCCAACGCATTTAAAGCAAGTGATGTACTCATTGTTACAGATGTATATCCGGCGAGAGAAAAACCCATCGCCGGTGTGAGTGGCGCTATGGTGTCTAACTCTGCCCGTAAGGCCGGACATAAACATGTGCATTACGTTCCAAATCTGGATGATATTGCTGTTCATTTAGATAATATTGTGCAACCGGGTGACATGGTTTTAACCATCGGTGCCGGAACAATATGGAGATATTCAGAATCATATTTTGAACATTTAAAAACCTTGGAGGCTGCTGCTTAAGGTGGATCCTATGGCTGAATTGAAAGCAACAGTTAAAGGCAAGTTCCTGGAGAGTGAACCCATGTCAAAACATACCTCTTACGGCATTGGCGGACCAGCTTGGGCATATATAACACCAAAAGACAAACATGATCTTGGCAACCTATTGCGCTTTGCAACAGAATCGGATATTCCCGTTTATTTTGTCGGTTCCGGTTCGAACTTGTTAGTTGCTGATGAAGGCATTGATGGTATAGTCATTACCCTTGGGAAATCATTTACCCATTTAGATATTTCAAATAACCATGTCTATGCCGAAACAGGTGTTATGCTTGGGCGGATGGTAAAAGAGTGTATTAAACGGAATTTAAGCGGACTGGAGAGTATGATCGGCGTTCCTGGCACATTGGGTGGTGCATTGATTATGAATGCGGGAGCCTTTGGCGGAGAAATTTCCAATTACCTCCAAAAAGTTGAGGTTATGACACTTACCGGAGATTTAAAAAATTATTCTGTGGATGAAATCGATTTCAGCTATCGCCATTCTTCATTCAATGAAGATGAAATAATCATTAGCGCTGATTTCGAAATGCAGGAAACTACCTCGGCGGTGATACAGGAAAAACGTAGTCTAGCCAGTCAAGGGAGAAAAAAGAATCAGCCATTGCGATTTCGCTCTGCCGGCAGTGTATTCAAAAACCCAAAACCGGATCTTGCTGCCGGATACTTGATCGATCAAGCAGGGCTTAAAGGAACACGTAGCGGAGATGCTGAAATTTCTGAAAAGCACGCTAATTTTTTTATTAATCATGGCTCTGCCACCGCAAATGATATTGCAACATTGATTCGCATCGCACGGAAGGAAGTAAAAGAAAAATTTGATATTATACTGGAATTGGAAATCAAAACACTTGGGTTTGATAAGGATGTTTTTACACCATGAGTAAGCGTAAGAAAAAACAGCAGATAAATCTACGTGTAATCATTGGCGCTTCCTTTTCCACGCTGGTACTTACATTAACACTACTTGCTTTTAATTGGTCAAACTATACTGGCTTGAATCACTTGGAAAATATTGAAATTAAAGGTGCCTTCATCATCCCTGCTGATGAATACAGGGAATCCCTCTCCCCTGTGTTAGGAACGACCATAAATGATATTAAGACGAGGAACATGAGTTTGTTATTGGAAAGTCACCCCTTTGTTCACGCTGCGCGGATCAGTAAAAGTTTTCCCAACAAAATTATTGTTGAAATTATGGAAAGACACCCTGTTGCATTACTGAATATGGACCCCCTTCTATATATCGATAGAGAAGGTGTTGTGCTGCCGGAACTAGGGAATGTTGGTGAAAAAATTATACCGATCATGTCAGGTTTCAATACTGCCCGGGAACTCTATCCGATTGGTCATCAAACTGTATCGCAAAAAGTATCAGAATCCATTGATCTTATTGATTACATTATTGAGCATTTTCCAGGTATGTATGAAAATCTTTCAGAGGTTACGTTAAACAGCAATGATGAATTTGTATTGATTTTAGCTAATTATCCTACAAAAGTAATCCTGGGAAATGATCATATGGAAGAAAAAATCCAAATCCTGAATTCATTTGAGCAATCATTACCTGAAGACAAAGGATTATACAATTTCTCTTCTTTAGATTTACGCTATAATCACCAAGTTATTGTAAAGGTGAGGGTATGAAGGGGATTAATATGAATTCGTCTCAAACGATCAGAGTTGGGTTAGATATTGGTTCTTCGTTTATTACCTGTGCTGTTGCTGAAAAATCCAACGAATCGGATGAAATAAAACTGCTGGGAATTGGCCGTTTTCCCTCTGCCGGATTAAAAAATGGTTCTGTCATCCATCGAGACAAACTGATGGATGCCATTGAAGCTGCAGTAAAAGATGCAGAATTAATGTCAGGTCATAAAGTAGATAGAGCAGTCGTCAGTATTTCCGGTGAAAATATCCGCAGTATCAATACCCAAGGTGCCATCGCCATTCAAAAAAACCAGCATTCATCCTTACCTGTGGAAAATGAAATTACCGAACATGATGTTTTTCGCGTTATGGAAATGGCCAGGGCTCTTTCTCTTCCTTCGGACAGAGATATAATGCACGTCTTGCCCCAGGAATATGTCATTGATACCATGGATAATATAAAAGATCCGGTTGGAATGTCCGGGCGCCGACTGGAAGCAAAAGTTCATTTGATTACAGTTCCCAGTTCGGCGGCAAAAAACCTGGTGAATTGCACCGAGGAATTGGGAATTCAGGTGGATGGATTAGTATTTCAGGGTTTGGCATCATGTCTCATGACATTGGATAGTGATGAAAAAGAATTGGGTGTTGCTTTGGTCAATATTGGCGGAAATACAACGGAAGTTGTAGTCTATCATAATGATGGAATTCGCCACTCTGCCGTTATGGGAGTTGGTTCTAACAGCATTACGAATGACATTGCTGTCATGCTGCAGATTGGTATTGGAGAGGCGGAAGAAATCAAGAAAAAATATGCATCGGCAAAAGCATCCATGTCCTCCACTGAACTGGAATTTGACTTACCGGTAAAAAATGGCGGGCTTGCCAGACAAGTATCTGAACATGAACTTTCTCGTTATGTAGAAGCCCGCGCCCAAGAAATTTTGCAATGGATTGCCAGAGAAATTCATCGGGCAGATATCCGCGAAAAGTTAACCTTTGGCGTCGTACTCACCGGCGGTGGTGCGCAACTACGTAATTTGGTTCCGCTAGCTGAAGAAATTTTAAATATGCGAGTTCGTCTCGGAATATCAAAAAATATTAGCGGAGCTGTTGATGTTGCCTCCAACCCTGAGCACACGTCCGTCATCGGATTATTGCACTGGATTGACGTTAAAAAAGAATTGGCGCCGGCAGCGAGGCCCATTAAACCCACTTTCGTGCGAGCCGTTAGTTGGCTGAAGAGCTGGATAAAAGGATTTTATTAAGAATGAAAGACACATACCTAACCACCAAACCAGAGGAGTAACCCTATGTTATTTGAATTCGACAGCATAGCAGAACAGAAAGCGAAATTGAAAGTCATCGGCGTTGGCGGCGCCGGCGGAAATGCCGTGAACCGCATGATCCAGGCCGGGATGCAAGGCGTTGATTTCATCGTTGTAAATACGGATGCCCAAGACCTGGAAAACAATGCCGCAAAGCATAAAATCCAGATTGGTAAAAATCTAACCAAAGGCCTTGGCGCCGGTGCAAAAGCCGATGTTGGCCGGGAAGCCGTCGAAGCCGATCGGGAAGTAATCACAGAAATACTTGGCGGGGCTGATATGGTTTTCATCACCGGAGGAATGGGTGGTGGAACAGGAACAGGAGCGGCGGCGAGTATAGCCCAAATGGCTCGTGAACTTGAAATCCTAACCGTGGGAATCGTTACTCTCCCCTTCAATTTTGAAGGTCCCAAACGCATGAATCGCGGACTGAGCGGTCTATCTGATTTGCGGAAAGCCTGCGATACGGTTATTTCTATTCCCAACCAGAAACTCATGTCCATTGTTGATAACAATACAACCGTTGTGGAAGCGTTTAAACTGGCTGATTCCATCCTGCATCAAGCAGCAAAAGGCATTTCCGATTTAATCAATGTCCATGGATTGATTAACCTGGATTTTGCTGATGTGGAAACCATTATGAAAAATATGGGTGAAGCCATCATGGGAACAGGTGTTGCCGGTGGTGAAGAACGTGCTGTTCTGGCATCCCAGCAAGCCATTTCCAGTCCATTACTAGATAGCGCGTCCATCAGTGGTGCTCAAGGTGTATTAGTAAACATCACAGGCGGTCCTGATTTGACGCTCATGGAAGTGGATGAAGCAACGTCCATCATCTTTGAAGAAGCCGGTAACGAAGCTAATATCATTTTTGGTGCCGTCATCGATCCTAGAATGTCTGATGAAATACGGGTAACCGTCATTGCCACGGGATTCAACCATAAAGCACCTAAAGAAGTGGAAAAAGAAGATAAAGAAGTCATTATCAGGCCAAAGCAAAAACAGGCTCGAATTTTGGCTGAACAGGAAAATGTGCCATTATTTAACCAAAAGATGACGAATGAACAAGAAAGCACACAACCGGAATTAACACAACCAACTGCGTCAAAATTCCATTTTGATGATACAAATCCGGTTATCTATGGAAATGATCTGGACGTACCGGCATTCATTCGCCGCCAACAGGAGTAGTTTATAATAATTATCCTCTGGTTTTTATCACCACCCAACGAGCCCCCTCCTCATATGAGGAGGGGATTTAGGGGAGGTGGTGAAACAAATTTGTGTTTGGATTGATCTAATCAAGGAGAACAGGTAAAAAAAGAAAACCCTCAGCTAAAAGCACGAGGGTTTTTCTTTTTAGGGAGGGTAATGAAGTCTTTTATACTTTTAAACCGCGAGTCCGCATTTCCTTTACAACTTTCGTAATCCCCTTCTTATCAATCAGGCGCATACCCTGAGTTGATACATTCAGGGTTACATATCGTTTTTCATCTGGAAGCCAAAAACGTTTTTTCTGGAGATTAATATTAAAACGGCGCCGAGATTTATTGTGAGCATGGCTCACATTATTTCCATACATGGGTCTTTTTCCGGTTACGTCACACATTCTACTCATAATATATTTTTCCTATAGGTCTTAAAATTTGCCGGCGAATTTAATGCAACATTTCTTTCTTACAAATTACTATCTTCAATTTCACAGAATGGATTAAGGTGTATGTAAATTCACATATCATATGCAGATAGGTAATCTTAAAATTGACACCCCCATCCTTTTGGCTCCCATGGCAGGGGTGACGGATTACTCATTTCGTATTTTGTGTAAAGAAATGGGAGCAGGAGTAGTGTATTCTGAATTTGTTTCGGCTCATGGTATTATTCGAAAAAATGAAAAAACGCTTGATATGATTCGTTTTACAGAAATGGAGCGCCCTATCGGCATCCAGATATTTGGGGATTCGCCGGAGGTCATGGCCAAAGCTGCCCGGGTAGTGGCTGACAAATTCCAACCGGATATTATCGATATTAATTATGGCTGTCCTGTTCCCAAGATTACCAAAAAAGGCGCAGGATCTGCAGCGCTTAAAGATCTATGCCTTATGGATGATATTACCACTGCAGTTGTTGAATCTGTCCCTGATCTACCCGTTACAGTAAAAATGCGAGCCGGGTGGGATATGTCAAATATTGTAGCTATTGAAGCAGGACCCCGACTGGAAAAAGTCGGAGTAAAAGCTATCGCCCTCCACCCTCGAACCACCAAGCAAAGTTATAGAGGTAGTGCGAATTGGAACTTAATCAAAGAATTAATACAAACTGTGTCCATTCCTGTTATTGGTAATGGTGATATTAAAAAACCGGAAGATGTTGTTCGCATGTTTGATGAAACGGGCTGTGATGCTGTTATGGTGGCGCGTGCTGCTTTGGGAAATCCCTGGTTCTTTAAGCAAGCAACTGCATTATTACTTGGCGCTTCCCTCCCGCCCATACCAAACACTCACGAGCGGATTGACATGTGTAAACGCCATTTGGAGCTTTTGCTGGAATCTCGAGGTGAACATATTGGCACTAATCTTATGCGCAAGCAATTTGGGTGGTATATAAAAAACTTCCCAGGGGCCTCTTCATTACGTCAATCGTTGGTGCTAGCAAAAGATAAGGAGGCAATGGAAAAGCTATTAGGTGAAGTGAACAAAAATCATAAGTGATTTTTTGAAAGTAAGTATTATATACTATATCGAATCTTTCATATACCTTTAATTCCACAACTCCCTTTCTTGATTCACTCTTCGTAAGCTGTTATATTCCCGAGCTGTTTTTTAACCCAAAATTCAAAAAAAATACGATTAAATAATGACGAACCAATTTACAATACCAAAACCGGTGAATGAGCCTATCAAGGTCTATGGCCCCGGCTCACCGGAAAAAGCCAGCTTACAGGCCAAAGCGGATGAATTGAGTTCAAAGGTCATCGATATTCCATTGGTCATTGGCGGAGAAGAGGTCCGCACTGGCAATACGGCTCAATGCGTTATGCCCCACGACCACGGCCACATCTTGGCCAATTTTCACCAGGCTGGTGAAAAAGAAGTGGAAATGGCCATTAACGCTTCCCAGGAAGCCTGGCAGTCCTGGTCAAAGAAACCCTTGGAAGAACGAGCAGAGATCTATGTCAAAATTGCCAATTTACTGGCCGGACCCTGGCGGGACACCATCAACGCTGCCACTATGCTGAACATGAGTAAGAATGTTTTTCAGGCGGAGATCGATGCGGCCTGCGAGCTGATCGACTTTTTGCGCTTTAACCCCTGGTACGCCCAGGAACTGGCATCCCACCAGCCCATGTATTCCCCGGAGCCCACCAAGAATTCGGTGGAACTTCGTCCCTTGGAAGGCTTCGTATTTGCCGTGTCACCTTTTAACTTTACGTCCATAGGCGGCAACCTGCCCTCTGCTCCAGCATTGATGGGCAACGTGGCCCTGTGGAAGCCAGCATCCAGCGCGGTCTACCCGGCCCATTTCATTATGCAGTTATTCAAGGAAGCCGGTTTGCCCGATGGCGTGATCAATTTCATCCCCGGCCGCGGCTCCCAGGTGGGTCCTAACGTCATGAACAGTCCGTTACTGGCCGGCGTACACTTTACCGGTTCAACGGCGGTATTTCAGGGTATGTGGAAGCATATTGGTGAAAATATTCAGAATTATAAGACCTATCCCCGTATCGTGGGTGAGACCGGCGGAAAGGACTTTTGCTTGGCCCACGAATCCGTGAACAAGGATGCACTTGTCACTGCTATGGTTCGAGGGGCATTTGAGTATCAGGGTCAGAAATGCTCGGCCATGTCGCGAGCCTATATCCCCACCACCATCTGGGATGATGTGAAAGAAAAATACTTGGCTGAAGTGGATTCTATCAAAATGGGTGATCCAAAAGATTTTACCAATTTCATGAATGCGGTCATTGATAGGTCCGCTTTTGAATCCATAAGTGAATTCATCGATTTTGCTAAAAATGCTGATGATGCCGAGATCCTCACCGGTGGCGGTTACGATGATTCTAAAGGATTTTTTATTGAGCCCACTACTATTTTAACTGATAATCCCAAATTTCGTACCATGTGCGAGGAGATCTTTGGGCCGGTTTTAACCATCTACTTATACGACCCCGATAATTGGAAAGAAACGTTGAAACTGGTGGACTCTACATCCGATTATGCCTTGACCGGATGCGTCATGAGTGAGGATAAAGATGCTGTAGAGGAAGCCAAGATTGCCCTGACATATTCGGCCGGTAATTTCTACATCAACGACAAACCCACTGGTGCTGTGGTTGGCCAGCAGCCATTTGGTGGCAGTCGCGCTTCAGGCACCAACGATAAGGCCGGCTCCATGTTCAACCTCGTACGCTGGGTATCCCAGCGAACCATCAAAGAGAACTTTGACCCACCCACGGATTATCGTTATCCTTTTATGGACGAAGATTAATGATCAAGCTCCTAAGCAGAATCCTTTCTTTTAAACAGTATTTTGGTTTTACCTAAATCCTGCATTTTTTGCACGATTTTTCAATACTGTTAAACTATTTATAAGGATGAATTAATGAAACCGATTAAAACAATTATTATGGGCGCCGCCGGGCGCGACTTTCACAACTTTAACGTTGTCTACCGGCACAATGATAATTACGTAGTAGTAGCTTTTACAGCCACCCAGATCCCTGACATTGAAGGTCGCAATTACCCACCGGAACTGGCCGGGGAATTATATCCTGACGGTATTCCCATTTACGACGAAAGTGAACTGGAAAGACTTATTCAAGAGCATCATGTGCAGGAAGTGGTTTTTTCCTATTCAGACATTTCCTACGATTATGTAATGCATAAGGCAGCCCGAGTACTAGCTCTAGGGGCCCATTTTAAATTACTGGGTGGCGCGCAGACCATGATCCGCTCTACCAAGCCGGTGGTATCGGTATGTGCGGTACGTACCGGTTGCGGTAAAAGCCAGACTACCCGTAAAGTAGCACAAGTACTCAAAGCAGCAGGTAAACAGGTTGCCGCTATTCGGCATCCCATGCCCTACGGTGATTTGGCCAAACAGGGCGTACAGCGCTTTGCCACACTGGCCGACTTGGAAACACATAAATGTACCATTGAAGAAATGGAAGAATATGAACCCCATATTAATCAAGGAACGATTGTGTTTGCCGGTGTTGATTATGAAGCCATCGTTCGGGAAGCCGAAAAAGAAGCTGATGTTATTCTTTGGGATGGCGGCAATAATGATATGCCTTTTTATAAACCGGACCTGGCCATTGTTGTGACCGATCCGCATCGACCCGGACATGAATTAGCATATTATCCCGGAGAAACAAACTTGATGATGGCCGATGCAGTGGTCATTAACAAAGTGGACACGGCCGATCCCCAGGGCGTGGAAACAGTACGCAATAATATTAAAACGGTTAATCCCGAGGCGGCCATCATTGCATGTGCATCCCCGATCACTGTTGAAAATTCTGAACTGATTGCCGGGAAAAAGGTACTGGTGGTTGAGGATGGACCGACATTGACCCACGGTGAAATGAAAATCGGTGCCGGGATGGTTGCCGCTGAAAAATTTAATGCCGCTGAAACGGTTGACCCTCGTCCTTTCCTAGTAGGTAAGCTGCAAGAAACATTTGCTCATTACCCAAAAATCGGCACCCTGCTGCCGGCCATGGGCTACGGTGACGAACAGGTCAAGGACCTAGAAGAGACCATCAATAATACAGCATGTGACGTAGTGATCATTGGTACGCCTATTGATTTGCGACGCATCACTGATATAAAACATCCCTCTGTGCGGGTCACGTACGATTTGGAAGAGATCAGTACACCTACAGTGGCGGATGTACTACAGCCCCTCTTAAAATGAAAAAAACAGCCATCATTGCATTGGGCGGTAATGCCTTGTCTCAAAAAGGCCAGGCCGGGACTATCTATGAGCAGTTCGCAAATACACGTCAATCCCTTGAAGAGATCATGGAATTTGTAAAACAAGATTATAATCTGTGTTTGACTCACGGCAATGGACCTCAAGTAGGTGATGAATTGTTGCGTATGGATCTGACTTACGACGTGGTACCTCCCTTACCTTTGGGTGTCTGTGTAGCCGGAACCCAGGGAACCATTGGTTATATGATCCAACAGTCGTTTCAAAATGCACTGCGCGCAGGAAAAGTCGACCGGGAAGTGGTAACCCTTGTGACACAAGTGATGGTAAATACAGATGATCCTTCTATTGCTAATCCCGCAAAATATGTGGGTAAACGATATTCCGAATCAGAAGCACAAATCATGGCGGAACAATTTAGCTGGACAGTCAAAGAACAAGAAAAAGGCCAGTGGCGGCGGGTAGTTCCCTCCCCCGATCCTGATTTTGTGATGCACGGGATATCTATTCGAACCCTTGTTGAAGCGGGAACAGTCGTACTTGCAGCTGGTGGTGGTGGCATACCTGTTTATAATAATGAAGATCATAAACTGGATGGACTAGATGCGGTCATTGATAAAGACCTAACAGCAGCAAAGCTTGGTAGAGTGATCCGGGCCCAGGAATATTATATCATCACAGATGTGGAACAGGTCTACTTAAATTATGGAGAGACAGACCAGGAGCCGATCCATATTATGACCAATGAAGAAGCAAATCAATACCAGGAAGAAGGACATTTTCAAAAAGGGAGCATGTGGCCCAAGATCCGCTCTGCTATCTACTTTTTGAAACATCATGGCGAAAAAGCTATCATAACAAATATTCAAAACGTCCGCAAGGCTATCAACGGCGAAGCGGGCACAACCATAGTAAATGCGTAAAAATAAAGATTGAAAATGATTATAAATGAGTAAGATTAATTAATAATGGAAATTGAATGAAAATTCACGAATACCAAGCGAAAGAGCTCTTTCGTCAAAACAATGTGAGTGTACCGGAAGGAACGGTGGCTTTTTCTTTGGAAGAAGCCTTGACTGCCTATGATCGCTTAAATGTTAAAACAGTCGTTGTAAAAGCACAGATTCATGCCGGCGGACGCGGTAAAGGCGGCGGTGTCAAGCTGGCCCATTCACGTAATGAGGTTAAAACTCACGCCGAAGAAATCCTTGGAATGAACCTGGTGACCCACCAGACAGGTCCGGGTGGAAAAGAGGTGCAGCGTTTGCTCATCGAATCCGGTGTGGACATTGCTCGAGAATGCTATGCGGGAATCGTTTTGGACAGAGCTGAAAAACAATTTGTTTTCATGGTATCCACCGAAGGTGGCGTTGAGATTGAAAAAGTAGCTGCTGAAACACCTGAAAAAATCATCAAGGAATGGATTGACCCGGAAAAAGGTCTTACTGAAGACCAAGCTCGTAATCTTGCTATTGCCCTGGAAATGACCGGTACTCAAATCGATTCAGCAGTTGAGATATTTTTAGCTGTATGGAAAGTATTTATTGAACACGATTGCTCTCTATTGGAAATAAATCCTCTTGTCGTCACAGGTGATGATAACGTTATGGCTTTGGATGCAAAAATGAACTTCGATGATAATGGTTTGTTCCGGCATAAAGAACTTCTGGATTATAAAGATGAAAGTGAGGAAGATGCAGCTGAACTGGAAGCAAGCAAATATCAACTAAATTATATCAAATTAGACGGAAATGTTGGATGTATGGTCAATGGCGCCGGCTTGGCTATGGGAACCATGGATATCATAAAATTATATGGCGGTGAGCCGGCTAATTTTCTGGATGTGGGCGGTGTTGCAAATGCAGAAACAGTTGCGAATGGATTTAGAATTATTCTTTCTGATCCGAATGTTAAATCAATTTTGATCAATATTTTTGGCGGCATTGTCCGCTGTGATCGTGTTGCCCAAGGCGTTATTGATGCCATGGATACAGTAAATGTTTCTATTCCAGTTGTTGTAAGATTGGAAGGAACCAATGCAAAACAAGCAGCTAAATTATTGAAAAATTCGTCATTAGAATTTCTTGTTGCAACCAGTTTAGCTGATGCAGCTGAAAAAGCTGTTTCAGCTGTGACGGGAGGTGGATTATGAGTGTTTTAGTTGGAAATAACACACGATTAATCATCCAAGGCATTACCGGAACTGAAGGATCATTTCACGGTAGCCAGATTAAAGAATATGGTACTAATCTTGTGGGAGGCGTGACGCCAAGAAAAGGCGGTCAGGAAGTATTGGGCGTTCCGGTATTTAATTCTGTTCAAGAAGCCAAAGCTGAAACAGATTGTAATACGTCTGTAATTTTTGTTCCTCCTGCTTTTGCTGCTGGTGCAGTTATCGAAGCGGTTGAAGCAGGATTAGAGCTCGTTATCTGTATTACAGAGGGTATCCCTGCAGCAGATATGGTAAAAGTAAACCATAAGATCAAAGATCTGCCTACCCGACTCGTAGGGCCTAATTGCCCCGGAGTTATTTCACCCGGAAAAGCCAAAGTGGGAATTATGCCCGGTTTTATTCATGAACCTGGAACCATTGGTGTGGTTTCCCGTTCTGGAACATTAACTTACGAAGCTGTTCATCAATTGGTAGCAGCAGGATTAGGCCAATCCACATCGGTTGGTATCGGCGGCGATCCCATCATCGGAACTACCTTCATTGATATGCTTTCCCTTTTTGCAGATGATGATGAAACCGAAGGTATCGTCATGATCGGTGAAATTGGCGGCACAGCGGAAGAAGAAGCCGCCCAGTGGGTCATAGAAAATAATTTACAAAAACCTGTCGTGGCATTTATCGCCGGACAAACGGCTCCTCCGGGACGACGCATGGGTCATGCCGGAGCCATCATTGCTGGTGGAAAAGGAACTGCAGCTGAAAAAGTGACATCACTTGAAACAGCAGGGATCCATGTCGTAAAAAGTCCGGCAGATATTGGTAAAGCAATGGCAGAAGCAACAAATACTAAATAATATTCAAGGAGATTTGAGTGAGCAATAAAACATTAGCAATCATAAAACCTGATGCGGTCGGAAATGGCTTTACAGGTAAAATAATGGACAGAATTATTGAAGCAGGATTTAAGGTCCAAGCAGCGCAGTTAATGCATTTGAGCCGAGAACAAGCTGAAGGATTTTATGCAGTCCACAAGGAAAGACCTTTTTATAATGATTTGGTGGATTTCATGACTTCGGGTCCCTGTATGCCCATGGCATTAGAAAAAGATGATGCTGTCAATGCTTTTCGGTCTTTGATTGGTGCAACAAACCCAGAAGAAGCTGTTGATGGCTCTATTCGTAAAGATTTTGCAGAGAGCATACAAAACAATGCAGTGCATGGTTCAGACTCAAATGAGAATGCTCAAAAAGAAATTGCATATTTCTTTACTTCCAATGAAATTCTAGAATACTGACAAGGAGACAATTCCTGTTTAACTCAAGAATATATCACTTTAACGTTTTGGCGCTCTTTTCTATTTTGCTCATCACAGCATGTGGCAAAGAAGGGTTAACCGGCAAAACAGGCGAAGCTATTTCACTAAATGCAGAAATTGCGGAAGACAGCGATGATTTGGATTTTATCTGGAATATTGTTGAACAGCCCGATGCTTCAATGCTGGGAATAGATAATATTGGCTATAATGATCAGCATTCCACTGTATCATTTATTCCTGACGCTCCCGGTGAGTATACATTGGAAGTAAAAGTCGTCCAATACGGCGATGAACTGTCGGTGCAATCATTTACAATTGCTGTTGAGCAAGGTGATGCAGTTCCGGTTAATACAGTCGAACAGGCTGAACCTGATTGGTATGAAGATGAAAAAGATAGGCAATGGTTCGAGGAAAAAACAGCTCCCGAAGATACCATCGCTGAAGTACCGGAAATAACTGAAGTTGCGCCTGCAATAGAAGATATGGAAGAAATAACCGAAGAAGTTGAAGTAGAAACACCTCCACCTGCACTACCAAAACCCAAACCAATTCAACGGGGTTTACAGATTCCAAAAAATGAGGGCAGGTTTACAATCCAGGTTGTTTCTAAAAAATTATTAGCTGATGCTGAAATTATAGCAGCAGAATTGATAGACAATGGGTTTGATGCGTATATCCAGAAAGCCTATTTCAAGGAAACAGACGAAGTCTGGTTTCGAGTTCGTGTGGGAAGTTACGATAGCCGTCCAACGGCGCTAACAGTTGCACAATCTATTTCAGAATCACGCGGAGCATCTACATGGGTAGATTATGTCCGCTATGAAGAATAAAGAAGGAGAAAACCATGGATCCAATGAAATTACATTTTGACATTCGAGATATTTTTCGCGCTCCAAGATTAGCCTTAAGCGGAAAAAAGATTCTTGTATTTGTACAAGCTCTATTAGTTGGCTATGCTGACTACCTTATTTTAACCTATATTTCTTTTGCCTTGGCCGGTTATGCATTTTCTGAAACATGGAGCCAATACGGACTTTATCCATGTTTATATGGCAATCCCGGTCCCTGGTATGCATACCTAATATATTGGATCGGTTCTATATTACTGCTGTTGGCAATTCATTTTGGTTGCACTGCTGTTTCTAGAATTACGTTTAAACAACTGAAAGGGGACGAATTCTATTCATCGGGTGATGCGTGGAAATACGTCAGGAAACACTGGCATCCGGTTGTATTTACATCCGTATCCTTTGCGTTTATTTTGATCTTTTTCTTCGGCCTGGCAGCTGTCTTTGCGTTATTGGGCAAAATCCCTTATGTAGGCGAATTCTTATTTGTTATTCCATATTTGTTATACTTCTTCGGAGCAATTTTTACCATTTATACAGCTATTGTTTTTGGAATTTCATTCCTCTACACACCAGCTATTATAGCCGCTTATGAAGAAGACACCATGGGAACAGTTTTCAATTCTTACTCCATTACCTGGTCGCAGCCCTGGCGTATTGTACTTTATCATCATGTACTTATACCCATTGGAGCTTTTGCAGGATTTCTATTTGTAAAATTCTGGATTGCAGGATATCATTTAATAAATAGCTTTTTTGGATGTGATTGGTTCATGGGCACAAAACTGGCTAATATTGTTGCATATGCAACAAATATTGTTTGCCCATCAAGCATTTGTAGTAGCTTAACAGCTTGTTTTTCTAGTTGTACCAGCGCTTGCTGTTCCAATCTATCCGGTTGTGTTTTATCACCCAGTGCTGATTTGGCTTCAATTTCCGGTTCTGAAACAGCTGCTGGTATATTATTAGCTGTATTTCTTTTCCTGCTTATGTTATCTTCAATAGCATATGTTCTCTCAATCTGTTCCGTCGGAGAAACACTCATGTTTATCATTTTCAAGAAGAATTCTGATGATGATAATATTTTGGAACGGAAAGACGAAGATGATCTTGAAGAAGAGGATGAAGACACTGAAGAAAATGATAATTCAACAAATGCGGGCGATGATACGACTTCAAGTGAAGAAAATTCAACTGAATAAGACAATTTAAAACAAGAATTAACCTTATGAACAATCCTCGAATAGAGGTATTTTCCCGCGCTAAAAAATGAAGATATTTCGTACCGATTTACACGTCGGTTTGAATAACAAGCTATTTGAAATTTCCAGTTCTTCCTTGGGACTAGATAACGTCTCCTTTGCCGAGGATAAAATAACGTGCACAATTCATTCTGAACATGCACCAAACGGGTATTACATAAAAGGATTTATGACTGTTTCAATAAGTGAATCCTGTGATCGATGTTTGATCGATTTTAACTCAAAACAGACTATTGAGTTTTCGATTTTGTTAACTAGTGATGTTAAACTCATTAATAATGATGAACATGATGTTATCTTTTTTACTGACCAGGATGATGCAGTAGATTTCAATCCAGTTCTTGCAGAATATGTTTTATTGGATCGGCCTTTAAAAAAACTGTGCACGGATGATTGCAAAGGACTATGTACTTCATGCGGATGCAACAAGAATGAAATGGATTGTGATTGTACGCAGGATACACAATCGTCTAACTGGGAAGTTTTGAAAAATATAAATTGATTTAAAAATGGAAAATTTGGAGTAAATATGGCATTACCTAAAACACGTCTATCTAAAGCACGAGGCAGAAAACGCCGCACACATTATAAAGCAGGCCATGTGCAAACAGCTAACTGCCCACAATGCAGTCAAGCAAAATTGCCGCACCGTGCTTGTCCCAATTGCGGATATTACCGCGGTCGACCTGTTGTTTCAGCAACGGAGTAATATTCCTTTATGAAAATAGCATTAGATGCTATGGGTGGAGATTTTGCACCCGAGGCAGCGGTACATGGTGCTCTCGATGCATTAAATATTGACAATGCGCTGGAATTGTACCTTGTGGGAAATGAAGATTTAATAAAAAATTTCCTTCCCTCACCTCAACCAAATCACATTCACTTGATACCAACTACCCAGGTTGTAACCATGCATGATAGAGGATCAAGGGTGTTGAAAGAGAAACCTGATTCATCATTGGTGAAAGGTGTCGAATTATTAAAAGACGGCATTGTAGATGCCTTTGTTAGTGCCGGACATACAGGTGCGGTTCTTTCGTCGGCTATATTAACATTGGGTAGGATTGAAGGTGCCAAACGGCCTGCACTGGGTGCGTATATTCCCACGGACAAAGGGGGTAAAATTTTATGCGATGTTGGTGCAAACCCCGATGCAAAACCCAACCATTTAATGCAATTTGCTATTATGGCATCACTGTATTTGGATCACGTGGAAAAAATCAAAAACCCCAAGATCGGATTGATTAACATTGGTACTGAACCGGGCAAAGGCAGTGAGTTATACCGTCAAGCATACGATTTATTAAAACAGGAATTCCCATCTTTTATTGGAAACGTTGAAAGCAGAAATATTTTAACATCAGAAGCAGATGTACTCATTTGTGACGGATTCGTTGGCAATACACTCATCAAATTCGCTGAAGGCTGGATCAGTTTGTTCAGTGATATGGTGAAAAATAAGATTGATGAAAAACTGACGTATAAAATGGGAGCTAAAATACTTTATCCTGTTCTAAAATCCATAAACAGCCAATATGATTATGAAGAACACGGCGGTTCTCCCCTTTTGGGTGTTAATGGAGTATGTATAATTGCCCATGGCAGTTCAAATGCCAAGGCTATCAAAAACTCTATATCATTGGCTAAAAAATGTGTGGATGAAAAACTAATCACAGATATTCAAATTGGATTGACAGATCATTTGGAAAATAATTCCCATTGAAAGCTAAAATTACAGCCACAGCCCGTTATTTACCAAAACGCACATTATCCAATCAAGATTTAGAAAAAATGGTGGATACTTCGGATGAATGGATCCGATCTCGAACAGGTATTGAAAAAAGGCACCTTGTGGCAGAAGGTGAAGCCACATCCGATATGGGAAAGAAAATAGCTGATCAGCTTTTAGCTAGTTCCGGTAAATCAGCTGAAGAAATTGATTTAATTTTAGTCGCCACCAGTACTCCTGATTATCTTGTCGTTTCGACGGCTGCAATGGTTCAGGATAAAATCAACGCTGTAAATGCCTGGGGATTTGATATTGTTGCAGCGTGTACAGGTTTTATTTATGCCATGGAAACCGGGGCTAAAATGATTGAATCAGGTAAATATAAAAATGTTATTGTTATAGGAGCTGATACCATGAGCTCCATCATTAATTATGCCGATCGAAACACCTGCATTATTTTTGGTGATGGTGGCGGCGGTGTTCTTTTAGAACCGAGTGATAATGATATTGGTGTGTTAGATTCTATTTTGTATACAGATGGAAGCGGTAGTAAATATTTAAACGTTCCTGCAGGAGGAAGCGTTCAACCGGCATCCAAAGATACGATCGATAAAAAGATGCACTATGTTATCCAAGATGGTAAAACTGTTTTCAAATTTGCTGTAAAAAATATGGCTGATGTCAGTAAAGAGATTATAGATAAAAATGGACTAAAGGGTGACGATATAAGTTTATTCATACCTCACCAAGCAAATAAGCGAATTATTGATGCAACTGCAAAGCGTTGCGGATTGCATGAAGATCAAGTATTTGTCAATATAAACCGATACGGAAATACAACAGCAGGAACTATTCCAATCGCAATAGATGAAGCTGTGGAAATGAGCCGGTTGGCCAAAGACGATCTTTTATTATTAGCTGCCTTTGGTGGTGGATTTACATGGGGTAGTATGTTAATCCGCTGGGGGAATGTTTAATGGGATTAGCTTTTCTTTGCCCGGGACAAGGATCACAAAAAGTAGGGATGGGCCAAGATCTGTTTGAGAATTCGAACCTGGCAAAATCTCATTTTGAAACAGCAAATGAAATTCTAGGCGTAGATATTCAGGATATTATGTTCAATGGTCCAGACGAAACACTTAAACAAACGCAATACACACAGCCTGCTTTGTATATTGTGTCAGTCATCATCGGTTCATTACTTACAGACAAAGGATTAAAACCCACCAGTGCTGCAGGACATAGTTTAGGCGAATATTCAGCTTACACTCTTGCAGGAGCATTTGATTTTGAGACAGGACTTAAATTGGTGAAAGTCAGAGCAAACAGTATGCAAAAATCAGGTGAAGACCAACCCGGTACAATGGCAGCCATCATTGGACTGGAAGATGATGAAGTACAAAATGTTACTGATAAAATATCTGGAATAGTCGTCGCTGCAAATTTTAATTCCCCGGGTCAAGTTGTTATTTCTGGTGAAATAGATGCTGTAAATTCAGCCATGACTGCAGCCAAGGAAAACGGTGCAAGGATGGTAATACCTTTGAACGTGAGCGGGGCTTTTCACTCACCCTTGATGACAAGTGCTAGGGAACAACTTGCAGAAATGATAAATTCAATTGAAATTAGGGATTCTATGATTCCTGTTTATAGCAATGTTTCTGCTGATCCGATCATACAGACTAATGATATAAAGCATGCAATGATCTCGCAGCTGGAAAACCCAGTTTTATGGAGTCAAACTATTTTAAATATGACACAAAATGGAATTGATCATTTTATGGAAGTAGGTACGGGTCGTGTACTACAAGGATTATGCAAGCGGATAAATCGTTCATTGACAACCAGCGGCGTAGAAAACTGGGAACAAATAGGAAATGCTTGATCTGAAAAGTAAAGTTGCATTGGTCACAGGTGCTTCCCGAGGTATTGGTAAATCTATTGCCACAGTTTTAGCGAATGCAGGTGCTCATGTGGTGTGCGTAAGCCGTAATGAAAGTGATGTTCAAGCAGTGGCAGATTCTCTCCCAAGTGCATCTGCAGCAGCCTGTGATGTGTCCTCATCCGAAGAGTTTACAAATCTGATTAATTTAGTTGTAAAAGAACATGGTCAAATAGATATTCTAGTCAACAATGCTGGAATTACAAGGGATGGACTTATCATGCGCATGAAAGATGACGACTGGAATATGGTACTGGATATAAATTTGAAAGGTGCGTTTAACGGCATCAAAGCTGTTACTCGAACTATGATGAAGCAGAAATCGGGTAGAATTATAAATATTTCGTCAGTCGTGGGTTTAACCGGTAATGCCGGACAAGCCAATTATGCAGCATCCAAAGCAGGTTTGATAGGTCTAACAAAATCAACCGCTAAAGAATTATCCTCTCGAGGGATAACGGTCAATTGCATCGCACCGGGCTACATTGCTACGGACATGACTGCTGAATTAAGCGATGCTGTAAAAGAGGATTTGAAAAATCAAATACCGCTGGGATGGATAGGAAATCCGGAGGACATTGCACATATGGCATTATTTCTCGCATCGGATAAGGCCGGTTATATAACCGGACAAACCATCGCCGTTGATGGCGGTATTGTCATGACTTAATAAAGGAGAAACACATGTCAACAACACTGGATAAAGTAAAAGAAGTCGTCATGGATAAACTTGGCGTGGAAGAAGGTAAAATTACAGAAGATGCCCATTTCATGGATGATCTTGGTGCCGACTCTCTCGATACAGTTGAACTTATCATGCAGCTCGAAGAAGAGTTCGGTATCGAAATTCCTGACGAAGACGCTGAAAACATCACGACAGTCGGAAAAGCTGTAGGGTATATCGACAGTAAATCATAAAATATGTCTAAACGTCGAGTCGTCATTACCGGGTTGGGAGCTTTGGCTCCCAACGGCAATTCCGTTGCCGATTTCTGGTCCGGAATTATAGCCGGGAAAAGTGGAATACAGAATGTTTCATATTTTGACACAGAAAATTTCAATGTCAAAATTGCTGGTGAATTATCTGATTTCAATCCGGAAGATCATTTTGATAGAAAAGAACTCCGGAAGCTTGATCCCTTTTCCATTTATGGACTGGTAACATCAACAGAAGCGATTATCGATTCCGGATTGGATTTGGAATCCATTGATCTAGATCGAGCCGGAGTAATCATTGGTAGTGGCGTGGGCGGCATTCAAACGCTGGAAGATCAGCATAAAGTATTACAAGAAAAAGGATCCCGAAGAATATCTCCATTTTTTGTACCTAAAATGATTGCAAATATTGCTGCGGGACAAATTGCTATTAAATTTGGATTTCGTGGACCTAATTATACTGTTGTTTCTGCTTGTTCATCCGGATCCGACGCTATCGGCCAGGCTTTTCGTAAAATTCAATATGGCGAAACAGATGTAATGATTACTGGCGGTAGTGAAGCATCGGTCACACCTATGACCATCGCCGGATTTGGAAATATGAAAGCTCTTTCAGCTTCTCATAATGATGAACCTGAAAAAGCCAGTAGACCTTTTGATAAAAACAGAGATGGTTTTGTCCTTGGTGAGGGTGCCGGAATGATCGTACTTGAATCCTTGGATCACGCCCAAGCTCGCGGTGCTAATATTCTAGCAGAAATGTCAGGTTATGGCGCTACAGATGATGCGTTTCATATAACCCAACCAGCTGAAGGTGGCGCAGGCGCGGTAAAAGCTATAATAAATGCTCTTGCAGATGCCGGTGCCCAACCTGATGAAATAAATTATATCAATGCTCACGGTACATCTACACCTTTCAATGACAAATCTGAATCAGCAGCAATTCGTACTGTTTTTGGTGCTCATGCTGATTCATTGAAAGTGAGTTCTACTAAATCAATGACAGGACATCTTTTAGGCGCAAGTGGTGCTATTGCTGCCGTTGCCTGTATTAAAGCACTACAGGATAACAAAGTCCCTCCCACGATTAATTATACAACCCTAGACCCGGAATGCGATTTGGATTATGTACCGAATAAATCACAAGATTTGGAATGCAATATTGTTATGATGAACGCCTTTGGGTTTGGCGGTCACAATGCTGTATTAGTGCTTCGAGCATGGGACGATTAGTATTGCGGTGTTAAAGTCGCTAAAACAACTATTTTTTAAAAATTCTTCCACATATACCCCACTTGAAAAACAAATAGACTATACGTTTAGAGATTATACATATCTCTACCAGGCATTTACCCACCGTTCAAAAAGCGCAAACCCAAAATACAATTACGAGCGTCTTGAATTTCTTGGCGATGCGGTTATTGACATCATCGTCAGTGAAGAATTGATGAAGGAATTTCCCGAGGGAGATGAAGGATTACTAACTCAAAAACGATCTGCTCTCGTGCAGCGTTCATTTTTAGCATCCATGGGTTCATTGTTGAATCTTCTGGATAATTTTAATGTTGAATCCACAGTAAATTTGAATAATGATAAAGTAGCCGTTAAACAATTAGCTAACTTATACGAATCCTTAATAGGTGCTATTTACTTGGACGGTGGTATGAAACCGGCTAAAAACCTCATTATGGAAACAGTCTGGCAGCACAGGCTAGAAGCATGGAAAACAGTGAATTACAAAGGGTTGCTCATTGAATACTGTCATGCAAAAAATTTTGATAATCCTAAATTTCTTATTTCAGATGTATCTGGTCCGGATCATCAGAAATTATTCGAGGTTCATGTTAAAATTGGAGATGAGATATATCCTTCTGGAATTGGGATGGAAAAAAAGTCCGCTGAACAGTCAGCAGCGCAAAATGCCTTGGATATTCTCCAAGATTAAGCTTTTATATCATTAATTTGATCACGAATCTCTGCAGCTCGCTCATATTCTTCCCCCTCAATTGCTTCCTGCAGTTTCTTTTCCAGGGAATTCAAAGACGGTGCCCAGTCCGCTGATTCAAGCCCTTCCTCCTCTTCTTTGCCAATATCGGGCATCATGGCTGCTTCAGTCATAACATTATCAGAAACCAGAATGGGGGATTGGAGGCGCAGGGCCACTGCCAAGGCATCACTGGGTCGAGCATCTATTGATCGATCACCAATACCATCACCTTCAATTTCTAGTCGAGCATAAAATACACCTTCTTTTAATGAGGTTATTTTGACCGTTTTTAAGCTACTGTCGATCCCTTTTATAATATTTCCAATTAAGTCGTGAGTTAAAGGTCGAGGTGTTTCCATATACTCCAATGCTAAAGCAATAGATTGTGCTTCGAATGCTCCTACGATAACAGGAAGTCGTCGTTCACCATCAATTTCCTTAAGGATTACAGCATAACTCCGACTGGGAGGATGGAATGAAATTTTATGTACTTTAACAGCAATCATATGTGGAAAACCCTTGGGATAATATAGACTTCGAAATCAGCCAAGATCAATACCTTTATTTTACTTTTAAGACAACTCTGCTTTTAATTGCATGATCGGTTCGACCGGTGATGGGTCTGTCCCATGAAAAATAGCGCACCAGTAACTTACCCAATCGCCGAAATGGATCATATGAAGCAGGCGAATTCTTTCTGATGATCCCTCTACTGAAACAATGTATTGATTCTTATTCTTTACTTCTATAATTCGCTTTGTGATTTCTTGTCTAAATTTTACTCGATCATTATCATTAGAGTCGGTGAGCCAAAGTACACTTATATGTTTGAATAGATCAGCATTATTTTCCCATCCAACTATTTCATTGTGATTCATTTCCGGCAATTCATTGTGGTAAGCCAGCATATCTGCATTTTCACAGAACTGTCCTTTCAATCGCAGGGCGGCAACAGATGTAGTTGCTGATGCACCGTAAATAATGGGTAGTGTTTTATAGATTGATTTAGCTAATGTATATGTTGGGTTGTCTGCATTTTCTGCTGCGTAATAATCGCGTTGAATGCGAAGTAATTCAATTGTTTTCGACATATCTTCAAAAATAGAATCACTGATCAATCCTTGTCCTTTGAGTAAATACAGCATGGGAACAACAGAAAATGCCAACGCGGCTCGCGGCTGCAGCCCGGACGTTGTTATAATGACATCGTAATTATCGGCAGTAAGATTTTCAGTGAGTGTACCACCAGTGGAAATTCCACAAAGGTGTGCTCCTTTTCCTTTAGCGTCTTCATAAGCAGACAATGTTTCTTCTGTATTACCGGAATAAGACGAACAGATTACCAGTGTTTTCTCATTTACCCAATTGGGTAAAGTATAATTGCGATTAACAAAGATAGGTACTTTTAATTCATCTGACAATAAAGCTTGGCAAACATCACCCCCGATGGCAGAACCGCCCATACCGGCCACTACAATGTTTTGAATATTATTAAACATATTTTTAGGAGTAAAAGCATTTCCTATTTCCATCGTCTGGACTAAATGATCAGAAAAATCATAAATAGCTTTTTTCATGTTTTGTGTATCGATTGAATGTGTATCCATTAATGTGTCCTATTTAAAACAAAATCTGTGAATTGATCCATTGTTATTTTATGATCACCTTCAAATATAGTCAGGGAATCTTTTGCTTTATCGATATACCCCTGACTTATTTCTCGTGCTCGTACTTCAACTCCCGTTTCAATGTAAAATGAACGCATTCGTTCCCGCTTTGTGGAAATATCCGCATCACTTCTTGATATTTCATTCCAGCCATCGTGTTTTCTGGCCAGGATAGTTAATATAGTTTGTTTATCTGCAGCCACATCGCTTTCTAGGCTTTTTCCTAGATTTTCTTTATCACTGAATATTTCCAGAATATCATCCTGAACCTGGAAACCACGACCGAGATTAAGACCATATGAGCGAAGTTCAGCACAAACATCATCTGATTTTGCGCCAAGGATACCGCCCAATTCTGCACAAAGACTTAATAAAGCACCTGTTTTTCTACTGATCATATCCAAGTACTTATCCAACGTTACGGTTGAGTCGCCTTCAAACTGGAGATCATAGGCTTGTCCTTCACAAACAGTTAACGATGCTTTATTGAAGGCTTGCAATGCCTGAACGGTGTTGGATTGAACTTGTCCAATAATTAATTGGGCAAGTGTAAAAATACTGTCACCTGTTAGAATCGCCGCTTCAGTTCCAAACTTCTTATGGACCGTCAGTTTGCCGTGGCGAGTGTCGTCATGATCCATAATATCATCATGGATCAGGGTAAAATTATGCAGCAGTTCAACGGCCAATCCTGCGTGCATGAGATCATCCGGGTCTGCATCAAATCCACGACCAGATAAGTGCACTAGAATCGGTCGCAGACGCTTTCCTTTTCCTGCTAATGCATATCGGATTGGATCATATAAATACGCTGGTTCTTCCGGTAAATCCAGTTTACCAAGGTGGCTATCTGTTTCTGAACGGATAAAGTCCAGCAGTTCTGAAAATGATTTAGTGTCCGACATCCAGTTTTAATGTACCTATTTCCTGGAGTTTGTCCATAACCAGTTTTTTGATTTCATTCATGCGCTCAAGTGTATCTGCTTCGAACCGGCATACGATCACCGGTTGTGTATTGGACGAGCGCACCAAACCCCAGCCATCTCCAAAACGAATGCGAACACCATCCACTGTACTGCAGTCATAATTTTCTGTAAAATAGTCCACAGCCTCTTTAGCAATGCGAAATTTCTCCTCATCATTTTCAGCTTCCAATCGCATTTCCGGGGTGGAATAATATTTGGGAAGTTCTGCTACCATTTCAGAAAGTGTTTTATCAGATCTGCTCAACATTTGTACCGTACGTACAGCTACATAAATAGCATCGTCATACCCATAATAATCATCGGCAAAAAAGATATGCCCGCTCATTTCACCGCCAAATCGGCAACCCAATTCATACATTCTCTGTTTTATCAATGAATGTCCTGTTTTCCACATTATGGGAGTACCACCATGCTTATCAATCATTTCTTCCAAAGCTTGTGAACATTTTACATCGTATAAAATTTCGTCACCTTCATTTTGGATTACTTCAGGAAGAAATAAGGACATAAGCTGATCCGCCCAAATAATTTCACCCATTTCATCCACCACGCCCACACGATCGGCATCACCGTCAAAAGCTATACCAATATCGTATTCACCCGTTTTCATAAGTGTAATGAGATCCACTAGATTTTCCTTTACAGTCGGATCTGGATGGTGATTAGGAAATGTGCCGTCGATATCGCAAAATAATTCAGTCAATTCCACGTTCATATTTTTAAAAATGTCCGGAGCCAAGATTGCCCCGGCTGCATTTCCACAGTCCATGACCACTTTAAGTTTTCGCTCGATATTTATCTTACCTAAAATCATTTGTGTGTATTTTTCTTTGAGGTTATGATTAACCTCACTTCCCTCTCCTATTTCATAATCGCTATTTTCAATTATTCTACGAATGTTCTGGATTTGTTCACCAAATACTGCTTTACATTCCATAGACATTTTGAAGCCATTGAATTCCGGTGGATTATGAGAACCGGTAATCTGCATTGCGCCGAAAACATCCAATTCAAACATACTAAAATAATTTACGGGTGTAGGTAAAATGCCAATATTGATCACATCTACTCCTGTTGAAAGAACTCCTTTTTTGAATTGTTCGATCAGATCCGGAGTTGTGAGGCGTACATCGCCGCTCAAACTGATCTCTTGTCCGCCGGCACGTTTGACAAATGTGCCGAAACCTTTGCCCAGGCTTTCCACAATGTCCGGAGGGAAATCTTCGGCTACTTTTCCGCGAATATCGTATTCTCTGAAAATATATTTATTTATCATGGATTTATACTATGTTGATTGAATGATTGAATAATTTGAAGAGAAATTACAGAAAATATGTATTGAATAAATATTGAGAAATTTTACAATAGCTTATATAATTGTTTTACTTCAACATATAGGAAAGATTTTTTCTCAATACAACTGAAGCAGTGAGCAATCCTGAAAAGAGAGCACTGGTTACGCCCACAGTGGTAATATCCTGGCCTGTAAGAAATAGATTGTTAATTTTTGTGCGGGGACGCAGCCATTTTTGATGAAATCGCTTTGAAGTATGGCTGATGCCATACATTTCGCCTTTTTGATAATTCGCCAAAGAATTAACCGTTAAAGGAGTTGACAATTCTGCATATGCCAAGCTATCCTTAGCCTGGGGAATGTGTTTAAATACAATTTCAAGAATTCGTTGTGAAATTATTTCCTTTTCTTTTTCATAATCTTCTCCCCTCTTTTTCCAGGGCAAGTCCTGCCATTTGGCATACCAATCCCAGTTGGCTAGAGTGATCGCTTCTATCGTGGCATATCCGTCGTGATTTTCATTCCAGGCATCATCCTTTGCTGAGGGAAAAGAAACATAAACCACTGGAAAATCTTTTTCAGGATTGTTTATAAATTCTTGAACATTGCGGTCGTGGTCATAACCGGGATAAATCCAAAGATTGGTTTTACCCAATTTCAATTCTTCTGCAGATTTATTCAACCCCAGATGCAGGCAGACATAACTTTCTGTCTGTTCAATACTATCAAGGTCTGGTAGATGTGAATTGTCCGCACGCTCATCCCGTAGAAATTTGTCAAACGTATTCACAACACCCGCACTACTGATAATAACAGGTGCTTCCAGTACATCACCATTTTCTAGTTCTACGCCTATAGCTTTTTCTTTATGAATAACTATTTTATTCACACCTGCGTTGACTGCCAAATGACCGCCGTTGGCTTCGATTACATCAGTCACTGTTTCAGCAATTCGCCTTGAGGAACCAATAGGGTAATTACCGCCATCGAGATAATGGCGAGCCACAGAAGCATGCATAAAAAAATTACTCTGTTTGGGTGGCAGACCGTGATCGCCCCATTGTCCTGAAAGTACGCCCAGGAGTTTTGGATTATCAGACAGACCATTTATGACATCAAAAGTCGTCCTGTCAGCATATTTGAAGAATTTTCCCGTCATAAAAGGGTAAGTAATATTTGCAAGTATATTTGGTAGTGCTTTGTTGGCAAAATATGGCCTGGCACTTTTTACCGCCTCGTCCAAATAATTCATATAAGTTTGGATGGCTTTTTCCTCCTTTGGAAAATAACCAATCATATCTTCTACAAACTGTTTCCGTGGAGCCACAAAATTGTAATTTTTATCAGGAAAAATGATTCGATCATAATTATCATCCATTCGAGACCATTGAAGTTTAGAATCGGAAATGAGATCAAACAGCTTTCGAACTGCGGACCACTTGTTATGTACTTCACCTATGTAGTGTATACCCACATCCCATTCAAAGTCATCGCGACGAAATGTATGAGTCCAGCCGCCGATTTTGAAATGTTTTTCAAGAACTAAAACGCGTTTACCATTCAGAGCCAATAGCGCTGCAGTAGAAAGACCGCCTATGCCTGAGCCAATGATTATAGCGTCAAAATTTTCATCAGCCAGTTCAGATTTATAACTCGTCCATTTTTTCATAATATTAATCTATTCTAAAATGATTTATTCTGCGCTTAATAAATGTTCTTTCATAAACCCTTTAGCAAACTCAAATGATGCTTTCCTTGCTTTCGGGTTTCCGCCGATGGTTGGCCCGCGTCCGGCACAAAACGCCAGGGCGATTTTTTGCCAAAAAGGCGTAATCATAGGAATATTCAGGAAATTCATCAGCAATGCCCCGTCCTCCCGCATCCGAAAATGACATCCGGAGGCCGTATAGCCCTTTTCCTCAACGGATAAGGGGCCTTCCCGGTCAAACCCATGATGGGCATTTGGATAGACCGTAATGCCGATGTTTACACCCTCCGCCATCAAATCCGCGGCCAGGTCTTCACAGGCGTCGGCCGGGACCCAATCATCCAGTTCCCCTGTCAGAATATGGATAGGAGCTTCGGAAAATTTGATCAATTCCATGTCGAACATGCAGGGCGGATAAAAGGACAGATGAGCGCTAAAGAGATGATCAGGTTTAATAGCATCGATAAGCGGCTGCCAGGCACTGAACAAGGTCACTCCGCCACCTAGACTCCAGCCGGTAATAGCTGCACGTTTTACATCGATCCGAGGGTCCTGCGCAAGCACATCCAGGGCCCGGTAGGCATCCAAGATCATCATGGCCGTGGTCACCGAAACCTGTTCCCCCACGGTGGAGTTCACGTTCCGGCTGTTAAAACTGTATTGCTCAAAAGTGGCAAAGCCCATCTCCCGGTACATATCCATGTATTTGTAATGATGGTCTGCCCAGTTCTTACTGCCGTTGATCCCAACGATCAGGGGAAGGTTCTTTGGGTCGCTTCCCTCAGGGAAACGCAAAATGCCGTAGACCTGCTGCGGTTCCTGGTTTTCAAGGTCGGTAATCACATGATAGTATGAAAAAGGATTAGCACTGGTGAATGTTATCCGTTCGCCATCTGCGGCTAAACAGAGTTGAAATAAAAAATATATCGTAAATGTTTTTTTGATCATATTATGTATTTGAATCTAGGTTTCCTATAAGATATAATCAGTAAAAATAAATAGTATATATTTAATTGAAATTAAAATCTTATATATGAATCAAAAAACCCCGCACGCTGCGGGGTTTTTTGATTGAGGTTATTTCATTATTTTATTTTCGTAAAGACACCCAATGGTTACGAATTTCCAGGTCTTTGTGGTAACCATTGCTCCAGTAAGCATTGAATTTCTTAAAGAATGCTTTACGTTCTTCTTCATCAGGCCATGCTTTTTCCACCAGTGCGCTATTATCTTGATCCATGGCATCTTCTATGGTTGCATATTCATTGACAACAATTACCGGCCATCCTTCTGGGCCGCCAGCAGAACCAGACCAATAATGTGTCAGTTCCATGTGGCTGAGTACTTTATCATCTTTTTTAACCACATTGTCAAAGAAATTTTGGAGAACTTCCTTCCTGTCTTCCGCTGATCCATCTTCAACTTTTGATAAGGGTGCTAGATTATATTGCACCATAGTAACAATTGTATTTTCCTTATACTTTCGGGTCGGGCGTTTCAAAACGTCCATATTCAGTTCCAAGACGCTGACGTCGGTATGTTTTCCAACCCAGTATTTATTGAATTTAGACATGAATTCTACTCTATCTTCATCTTTTCGCCAGGCTTTTTTCCTAGTGTCTGCTGTGGTCCGCACACTGGCATCAGCATCGGTCATAGAGGCCCATTCATTTATTTCTAGCACTTCATTGGATGTGCCCGTCCAAAAGTGTCCCAGGACCATCGTGCTGATCAATCTTTCCTGCAACGGATTCATTTTCTTGGCATTTTCTTCGAACACTTCCTTACGTTCTTCTGCTGAGCCATCCTCTACATCGCTCAAGGCTTTCAGGTAATATTTGGAAATGGTTACAACGTGATTATCAGGATTGTATTGAGCGTGAAGAATACCCAAAACGGATATACTTATACATAGAATCACTATTCGTTTTATCATGTTTCCTCCTTCATTAAGATCCTGCAGGACCTTGTTACTGTTATTTAGTTGACTAGATAAATTTAGTGAAGATAATTTGATAATTACCACCAAAAGAAATGAATAATAATTTTCTGATTTTTCTTATTTACTTTTCTTTTCTAATACAACATCTACATCAGTCATATGCATATGAAGTTTCCAATGTTTGTTCCCTGCCCAAGAATGAGTAAATGTTCCGCTGGTATGATGGTTCAGGCTCTTCAGTTATGCTGTATTTCCTCCGATTATATGCCATGAGCTTTATGCTGAATATGAGCAGACAAAAAGCCTAAAAGAATGGTACCGATCATGATAAGTGTATTCATTGATAAGGATTTTCTTTAATATTAAATCTAATAATAAAAATAATTGGATAAATGTTTGAAAGCATGGATGATTTCATATTTTTCATTTAACACTTAAGGTGCATTATAGCATTCACCTTTTCGCTTTTAGATTCGAGATATTTACATACTTCAGCTGTCATCATTTCACGTTATTGAATTACACGTCTTAACGAACCTTTAACATCCAGCAGCATTTTATCAGATTCATCCAGTGTACATTTTTTAATAACCATCACCACCGCATTCTTCACAGATTTATTCGCTGATAAAAGTGCTTTTTGGGCATCATTATGATTCAAGCCGGTTAATTGACTGATGATGCGCGTTCCCCTATCCACAAGTTTTTCATTCACAGCCTTGAGATCAACCATGAGATTGCCATAGACTTTACCTAATCGTATCATAGTTGTGGTGGAAATCATATTCAAGACAAGTTTTGTGGCTGTTCCAGCCTTCATTCGAGTGGAACCAGTGATGACCTCAGGCCCTGTTTCGACTCTAATGACTACATCCGCTTCCACTTCAAAATATGGTTTAGGTGTACATATAATATAGGCTGTACCGCAACCGAGTCCTTTACCATAGTCTATAGCCCGCTGCACGTAAGCCGCCGCGCCGCTGGTGCTGATACCGATGACTACATCCCCTGCTTGTAATCCGAATTTATTTAAATCATTGATGGCATTTTCCGGTTTATCCTCCGCACCCTCGATGGATCGGCGTAAGGCATCATCGCCCCCGGCGATAATGCCATTGAACCAATCTGGGGGCGCAGAAAATGTCGGCGGCATTTCCGAAGCATCCAAAACGCCCAGTCGGCCAGAAGTTCCTGCTCCTATATAAATTATTCGATTACCTTTGAGTATTGCAGTAGTAGTTAATTCAACTATTTTAGTTATTTCGGGAATTGCTTTATAGACTTTTTCTGCGATGGTTTGGTCTTCCCTATTGATAATCTCCAGAATTTCAGGAATAGATTTGGCATCTATGTTAATTGTAGCTGTGTTTTGCTGTTCAGTTAAAAGATCACCTCTTTTCATCATAATGTATCTTTTGAAAAATATCGCTGTGTTTCATCCATCACTTTTCTAGATAGGAGTAAAGTGGAAACCATTGTTGGGATTGCCATAAGTGCAAACATAGCGTCAATTATATTGATGGCTATATCAATTGATATGATTGAAGCCAAAATTATACTTCCTACATAAAATCCATTATATACGGATTTCCATTTTGCTCCGAAAAGATAACTTGTACATTTCCGTCCATAATAAGAATAACCAAACATTGTTGATAAACTAAAACTAATTGCCGCCACAACCAAAAGTAATTGCCCCATTATACCTAATTCATGTTCAAATGCCATAGCTGTGAGAGTTACTCCATTCACATCTGATGAATTCACTCCTGATAGTAAAATAACAAAACCTGTAATTGAACAAACAATAATCGTATCAATAAAAGGTCCTACCATTGCCACCAAACCTTCTCTAACAGGTTCTTTCGTCTTTGCTGCACCATGAGCCATTGATTCAGTTCCGATTCCGGCTTCATTAGAAAATGCAGCTCGTTTAATTCCTATAATAATAATTGAACCGAGAGATCCTCCTAAAACAGCATCGCCGGTAAAAGCATCTTGAACAATAGTTATAAAGACAAAAGGGATTTCACTTAAATGTCTAAACAAGATAAGTATGGCAGCCAAAATATAAATAGCCACCATAAAGGGAACCATCCTAGAAGCAACAAGACCGATTCTGCGAATACCACCAAATATGACCAAAGATACAATAATTGCAACAACAATGCCCGTTGTCAAATCCCCGACCATTTGATTCCCTACGAAATATTGATTGGGGCTATAAATGAGATCACGTACAATTTGAGACAATTGGTTGGCTTGAAATAGTACTAAACAACCGACCAAACCGGCTACACTGAACAAAATAGCTAAGGGTCTGAATTTTGATCCCAATCCTTGTTCCACCACATACATTGGACCGCCTTGAATTTCACCTTGGTCATCTTTTCCTCTATACATAATGGACAACGTACACGTAAAATATTTTGTTGCCATACCAACAATGGCACTGATCCACATCCAAAAGAGAGCACCGGGGCCACCAGTATGTATTGCTAAAGCAACACCACCGATATTTCCCATTCCGACTGTACTCGCCAATGCACTCGACAACGCTTGGAAATGAGATATTTGTCCGGGATCATTAATATCATCATATTTTCCTCGTAGAATCTGAAACGCATGTCCGAAATATCTAAAGGGAATAAATCGGCTGTATAGGGTGAAATATAAACCGCCGCCGACCAGCAAGACGACTAATGGAGTTCCCCACATTAAGCCAGAAAAGTTCGCAGTCCATTCCTCAATTACTTGCCAAATAGTCGAATCAAGATTCATTTGAAGCAATCCTTCAATGTTATTTTATAATACATTATACAAAGAAGTTAGACGGGCTGGTCTGTTTTTGCAATGAACAGTTTTTCACATTACAGTAAAACGAATTTTCACTATTTTAAATTGTACAATAGGTTATTAAAAGGATTCTCATATTAAATTCTCTTAAACTATGCTGAAAAAACTAGACATTTACCTCCTGCGGCAATTTACTTCAATACTAATCTTGTCATTGTTGGGATTCTTATGTGTATTTGTGATTGTGGATCTCATCGAAAATCTCGACCGTTATATCGATAATAAAATGCCTTGGGATATTGTACTTAAATATTACGGTTACAGTTTGCCATATTTTATCAATATCGCTCTGCCCATGTCCATGATGATCGCATCTGTTTTTAGTATAGGATTGATGGCCAAACGCAATGAATGGACAGCTATGAAATCCGGAGGTATAAGTTTGTACCGGTTAACGGCACCTTTGCTCTTTTTTAGTATCGCAGTCAGTCTCGTATCATTTCAGTTCGATAATACATATGTCAGTTGGGGAATGTCTATGCGCGGGGAGATAGAAAAAGAATACATGAAGAAAAAGCCACGGAGGAGGAGTAAGAAAACGTTCAAAGATATTTTTATGCAGAAACAGGAACACCAGCATATTGCCATCACGAAATACCAGTCCAATAGCCATAAAGCGGAGGGGATAACAATGATCACGTTTGCTGACAGCCTTATTCAGCAACGAATGGATGCCAAGAAAATGACATGGATTGATACACTTAAGTCTTGGGCAATATATGATTATTCACTACGTGATTTTGATCAAAATGGATCAGAAATAAACGTCATAATTTCTAAACGGGATACATTGTTGAATCTTGATTTTGAACCGGATGATATTACGAAAGGAAATAAGCATCCTGACGAATTGAACTTTGAAGAATTAAAAGCGAGAATAAAATATTTACAAAGTAACGGTGTGGATGCCACACGTTGGAAAGTTCAACGTCATTTTAAAGTGGCCTTTGCATTTACGAATCTGATCGTTGTTCTATTTGGTATTCCACTCGTAGTAATGAAACCGAAAAGCGGATTAGCTTTTGGAGGTGGAGTCAGTTTTCTTGTAATCTTTTCCTATTATGCCTTTATAAAATTTGGGCAATCCCTTGGAATAAACGGGGTGATGGATCCTATGCTGTCTGCATGGTTGGGTAATATTGTATTTATTTCAGGAGGGTTACTGCTTCTCTTCAGTGTCCGGAAGTGATTCTTCCAGTGGTTCTTCAACGGGTGTTTCTTCCGCTTCAGTTTCAATTTCTTCAGCAGATGTTTCGATAGTTTGCTCCTCAACGGGTTCAGGTGTTGGACCGTTATCGGTAGCTATTGGTTGTGTCTTTCTGCTTTTTAAACTTGTTACGGTTAACTGTAAAGATAAATTGATTCCTTTCATGGAATGAATCCATATACCATTTCTGAAGGCAAAACCGAAATCAAAAATAACCGGTCCTTTATGGAATCCAAATCCAAGGGCTAATTCCTGGAAATCACTTCCGCCCCAGGCATAACCTATTCGTAAAGGAAATGACTCAAATTTTGTTGTTTCAATACCCATGGACCACCGCCAGCCTTTATTGGCAAACATTGTATTTGTAAAACCAGTCCACATATCTGAACTAATCAAAATATCATCCATATTATAAGACATCCCTAGACGAAATATCGACGGATAATCCATTTTGAACTCTGGCAAATTGCCATCTTCATCAAGAGCATAAACAATCTGTTCATCCGGATCATTATTGGTAAACAAATTTGAATTTGATAATGTAGTCGCATTTACAGAATCAATTGTATAAACATAGCGGACAGCCATACTATCGTTTAGTATCTGATCTCCCCATGTAAAATGAAAAAGATCATCGTCGTTTCCATAAATATTGTCAGTACCATCTAAAATATCTTTGGTCAAGTTTTCCTTATTCCAAGTAATGGATCCAAGAGCATTGATAATGGAAAACCCAAAACGCCAACCATTTATATCTTTGGATACTAATCCAATGTCTACTCCAATTCCTGACCCACCAATCCCCTGACGAAAATAATATACTCCCTGCCCATAAAGGGCATTATCCGTTGTGACTAAATTGGCTGAACTGGAGTCAGGATCAATACCAAAATAAAAAAGCCCCTGGAGGTATTTAAATGTGAACCCAATGGAAAGTTGTTCAAAAGGAATTGCAAAAGTAAAACCATATTCAGTCACACCCATTACTTCGTAGTGCATAGTCATATCTATGTCCGGGTTATCTGCATTTCCATCCAGAATCAATTGCAATAAACCATAAGGAAAACGATAATTCTGTAAAATTAACGTATTTGTAGTGAGTGCCATATTTCCTGATGAAAAATTCATCACCGGCATGGGTAAATGGAGATCTTGAAAATAATTCATTCCACCCCCTTCTTCTAATTCTTGGAGCAGTGCTGTTTTATTATCATAGTTTGGATTGTCTGGTTTTTCTCCCTTTGAATATAATGTATCACCACTGATGGCATTCAAATTTGAAAGAGAAAGCCAGTTTCCCACAATCCCAAAGTCCAGTCCAAATAGCTGCAGCATAAACGGTTTATCTTGTTGATAAGCAAGCATAGCTGGATTGTAACCAACAGCAAAAATTCCATCAGCGATAGTTGAATATGCTCCGGCCATGGCTACGGAACGGGGATCCCGTTTAGACTGACTGAAAGCAAATCCCAACATAAGAAATATAATTATAATTATACGGCGGAAGATCATTTGCTGAATCCCTTACCGTTCAATTCATCTCCGGGACGAACACTTGTAATTCTTGAATTCATGCCACCTGAAACTGAAAAATACCATCCGCTGATATCTTCTGTTTTATATTTTCCAACGTTTTCATCAAATGAATCCGGATCACGGACACGAATACGAATACTATCCGAAATTGTTACCGGCGACCATGTTAAAGAATCAACATTGACTTCTCCGCTTGCAATATCATTCCAATCATCTTCTGCAGGATTACTACCGGTTGAATAGGCTAAATCAACCGAAGATACAGATCCATATGTTTTCCACTTTATAGTGTATTCCTCCCCTAATGTAAGTGATTCACCGCCATTGGGATAAAGTATCACAATTTCATCAGGGGCTGCATCCATCATTCCTGTACTTATTAAACGAAAAATTAAAAATGTACTAATATCAATATAATCCTCTGAAGTCAGGTAAACGGATTCACCATTCGTCCCATTCAAATGAAATCTTGGAGCAGTATAATGTTCACCATAATCTGTAAGTAAAAATAATCTATTTGTATCAATGACACTAGAATAAGAAATCTCTCCCGGTGACGATACTTGGCCCGAATGACCAACCGTAGATGTATCACTATAAAATCCAGCCGGTTCGGGTAAGATCACTTTCAAGAGAGTGTCTACGTATGAAATTACTGTATCTTTTCCCATGGGATTATATTTTACCAAGTAAACAACGCCATCCACACAATCGCTGTAATCATTCATGACTGAAAAAATATATAAGTCATCTGCTGATGAATCGGGATTCAGACTGGCACACGTATTCATATAATATAAACTATCCGTTGGATTCCAGCCGGGTTCCTGGATGGCTAAACTGTCTCTAAAAATACCCAACATCTCTTGAGTTAAATCCAGTGGAAATAATTTTTTATTGGAAAGCAAGATTGAAATTTCACCGCCAACCGGGATACTATTAATGACTGTAGAGGTTAATTCGGCATACGATAATGAAGATCTTATCCTGTTGCGAACATCATGAGCCATTTCCTCAATTGGCGTTTCCGTTACAGATATAAATGTCATTGGATCCATCCTGACTTCGAAGGGAGCTACCATACGATACTCTCCGCCAATCGTCGCTCCGCCGACAATGGTTCCTCGGCCATCAATTCGAGCGGCAGATCTGATAATCATTACTGCCGGATTGAACGAAAGTAAATCAACGATTGTAGATGTGCCCTCTGATGGAGGAGTCGTAATGCTGTCTGACCATGTTACTGCATCCACGGTTGCATAACTCAAAACCGTTGTACCAATTTTGCTCATGCGGATTATAGTACGTGTGCTGTCTGATCCATAATCGCTGGGTTTGGCAATTGTTGCTCGGACTTCAACGATGGATGAATCTCCCATTGTATTATAACCAACCATATCCACATCCAACTGGACAGGAAGGTCTATAGAGTTAATCATATCAAATTCAAAGGACACAGCGGTAAATGCCATTCCGGAAAATCCCGAAGGCATACCAGCAATATCTTGAGTAGAAGGCGGGAATGTTTCAATAATGTTTGCTTCCAGCGACTCGAAGTGGAGTTCATCCACGGTCACATTAATGGTAAAATTCCCCAGTTCAGAACCATCCAGCGGAATAAATGCGGTTTGAGCCTGTAATCGAGCTGTCAAATCAATGGTTAATTCTGAAAGTGCACTATCCGCTCCAGCCGGATTTAAAAATGTATAACCGTCAATAGCGAAGGTCTTACTGTACGTTGTATAATCCTCGAATAATACTGTATCCACTTTGACGGAATCTCCACCAGTAGGTGGCGGTACAAAATTCCTGAAATTCATGATGAAGTCCATATAAAATGGATAGGTACTCTTCAGATTAGAAATAGCAATTTCATTAATACCAAAAGCTGTGCCTGTTTTGAAGATACCCGAATAAATCTCCACGGTAGATGGAAATGTAACAGGCGGTAGTTCTGTAGGCATATCGTATTCCGCAATTTCTACAACTGCTTCATCTACACCGGCAATGCGGATACGGATTGAAAATTTTACCTGAACAGAATCTCCATCAAAAACTGTTAAGGTATCTGTATTATTTGGATGAGAAGCCACATCAAAATCAAATAGTATTCTGATTGCATCTTTAATTTGTTGATCACCTATTAATGTTGAACGTGTAAATGTTTCATCTTTTACCACTGTACTTTGTTCATGATCAGCTAAGGTATCTGGTGACACACTGGAACCAGTAAACATTGAAAATCGTGCATTAGTGATATCTGTTAACATGCCATCATTTGTAATGGATGAGAAGAAAAAACTGCTGTCACTGCTGCCGTCATCCTGGATCATTACACCGGATACTTCCGTTATGAATTCAGGCAGCTCACTTTCATCTATTTCAGGGAGATCGATTTGAACAACAGGAAACGTTGTATCAAATAAAGCAATTATATCATTCCATGTTGAGGCAAGTATCTGCCGATCACTTGTCGGGGGAACAGTAAAAGGCATGCCATCAATATCCATCAATACACCAGGAATAAATGGAATAGTCACATCTATTGTTGTATCTACAACAACTGTAAGACTGGGTGCAGTTTGAGGAGTCCCTTCATATTCAATTTCTGCTCCCACGTCCACTTCCAAATAGGATGCATCAATGGATGTTTTAGGAAGTGTATCTTCAAATATCAACTGCATTCCAAGTGAATCATCTGTAGAGAAAATTTGTTTATTATCTACAATCCCATCCAGTGTATACTTTTCCTGGACGAGAGGGATTTTCAGGTCAATAAACCAGGTAGGAGTTTCGAAATCTGACGGATTTTGAAAATCGCAGGCACCTATATACAATAAGGAAACAGTAATCCCTAAAATGGAGATGAATCTCTTTAGACGGAAAATCGTCGACCTCGGATTGTTAACGCTCTTCATATTGGAATGAGAAATTCATTCTTTTTGAGCATTCTTACTATAAAAAAATCCACATCTTTTTAATGTGGATTTTTTGAATGATAAGTGACGAAAAAGGGTTAATAGCGATATTCATCCTTTTTGTAAGGACCATTTTTACTTACGCCAATATAGTTAGCCTGATCATCTGACAGTTTAGTTAATGTTACTCCCAGTTTATCTAAGTGCAATCGTGCTACTTCTTCATCTAATATCTTTGGAAGAACGTATACGCCGACTTCAGGTTTTTCTTCAGCCAACGCTATTTGAGCTAATACTTGATTTGTAAATGAATTTGACATGACAAAACTTGGGTGTCCGGTAGCACATCCTAAATTCACCAAACGTCCTTCAGCTAAAATAAAAATCTGATGACCATCTTCAAACGTATATTTGTCCACCTGTGGTTTAATATTTTCTCTTTTTGTAGTTGAATCATTATTTAATACGTCCATCTGAATTTCATTATCAAAATGGCCAATATTACAAATAATCGCTTGATCTTTCATTCGCTTCATGTGGTCGAATGTGATGATATCTTTATTACCGGTTGCAGTCACATAAATATCGGCTTCAGGCAAGGCTTGTTCAACCGTTTTGACTTCATATCCTTCCATGGCAGCCTGAAGAGCACAAATAGGATCAATTTCAGAAACGATGACACGAGCACCAAATCCCTTCATAGATTGAGCGCATCCTTTTCCTACATCTCCATATCCACATACAATGACTACTTTACCGGCAATCATAACATCTGTGGCGCGCTTGATGCCATCAGCTAATGATTCTCGGCATCCATAAATATTATCAAATTTTGACTTAGTAACAGAATCATTTACATTATAGGCAGGAAATAAAAGTGTGCCGTCTTTTTCCATTTGTTCCAAGCGATGTACACCTGTGGTTGTTTCTTCAGAAACACCAATGATGTTTTTCGATATTTTATGCCAATGCTGATCATCTTTTTCCAATACATCCCTTAATAACTTTTCAATGACAATTTCTTCTTCAATGGTTGTTTTGATTTCAGGAACTTTACCTGATTCAGCAAAAATATTTTCAAGTTGAAATCCTTTATGAATAAGGAGTGTAGCATCACCACCATCATCTACAATAAGATCCGGGCCACTTCCGTCCGGAAATGTTAATGCCTGCATTGTGCACCACCAATATTCTTCCAACGATTCACCTTTCCAGGCAAAAACGGGAACACCGCTATCTGCAATGGCAGCAGCAGCGTGGTCTTGAGTAGAAAAAATATTGCACGATGCCCAGCGAATATCTGCACCCAGTTCCCTTAATGTTTTAATCAAAATAGCTGTTTCAATTGTCATATGGAGAGAACCGGTCAACTTTAATCCTGCCAACGATTTTTCAGACCCATATTTTTCTTTGGCCGTCATTAATCCGGGCATTTCTTTTTCTGAAATAGAAATTGCTTTGCGTCCAGATTCAGCAAGGCTTATATCAGCAATTTTATAGGGTAAATTTTCTGTAATTGGTTTCACATATTCTCCGCAATTTATATAATGTTATGTAGTTCGTTAATCATATCCGTTTTTTCCCATGTAAACAAATCATCTTCCCGTCCAAAGTGGCCATAAGCTGCAGTTGCAAGATAGCGTGGTTTTTTCAGATCAAGGTGCTTAATAATTCCAGCCGGTTTTAAAGGAAATAATTCCCGGGCCGCATTGGTCAGTGCTGTATCATCCAGTTTTCCAGTACCAAATGTTTTCACATAAAAAGATGTTGGTTCAGCCACACCAATACTATACGAAAATTGTATTTCACATTTTTCAGCTAATTCGGCAGCGACAATATTTTTGGCAATGTAGCGAGCCATATACGCAGCAGAGCGATCTACTTTAGATGGGTCTTTACCTGAAAATGCACCACCGCCATGGGGCGCGTAACCTCCATAGGTATCTACAATAATTTTACGACCGGTTAATCCTGTATCAGCGGCTGGACCACCATAAACAAAGCGCCCTGTTCCATTCACAATAAATGAATCATCATAGGCAATACCATATTCATCCAATACTGGTTTAATAATCTGATCGACAACTTGTGCTTCTACAAAGTCATGCTCTTGCTCTTTTGTACCTTTTTCATCGAGCATATCATCGTGCTGTGTCGCAATAACTGATTTGCTCACTTTAACAGGACCGGAACTATTGTATTCCACCGTTACCTGTGATTTACCGTCGGGTCGGATCCAAGGCATCGTACCATCTTTACGCAATTTCGCCAGTCGCTCTGTCAGTCTGTGAGCAAGATGGATGGGTAAGGGCATTAATTCATCAGTTTCATTACAGGCAAATCCAAACATAAGCCCCTGGTCTCCTGCGCCTTGTTCATCATGCAAACCTGATCCTTCATCAACGCCTTGAGAAATTTCCGGACTTTGGGCATCCAAACTGGAGATAACTTTAACTTGCTCATCATCCATACCATAGGCTTCATTGTTGTAACCAATTTCGGCCAAGGTTTCCTTTACAACATGCTCTACTTCAACAAAGCCATTCGTTGTCACTTCTCCTGAAACAACCACTAATCCGGTTGTAGCTAAAGTTTCACAGGCAACCCTTGAATTAGGATCCTGCGATATTAGATTATCTAAAATTGCATCAGATATGGCATCGCAGACCTTATCTGGATGTCCTTCAGTCACTGATTCAGATGTAAATAAATAATTGTTCATACTCATAATAGTTTAATACTTCCTGTTATTGGGGCAAAAATTTACCTTTCTTATCCAACGCTCTCCAAGAGTCTTTGAGTTTATAAAGAATAAATAGAAAGAAAGATAATTTTTGAATCAATGATCAATGAGCAAACATCTTTTCCTTTATTTTTTTTACCCGGATTATCATTTTATCAACAGCCCTGTCTATTGATTTGGTTGCGTTATCTGTTGTTTCTTTTATATTCAAATGTCGTGATGGCATGTAGAGATTTATTTCCGTGGTATACATATTATTTTCATGAAGTAAAATAATTTGACACCGTGTAATGCGATCAAATATTTTATTAAGTCGTTGCACTTCCTGCTCTGCATATTCTCGTAAAGTATCAGGAGCATGAAAATGACGAGCTGTGAATTCAATGAGCATGAATTTCCTCCTTAAGGTTTTGAAGGCTTCGCAAAACCTTCGTTTAATTAATGACAGGGCCTGCTGTATGAATAGCAGGGTCATCAATATTATATTGTTTAAAATTTTTCTGAAATTTTTCTGCTAGCTGTCTAGCTGTTTTGTGGTATTCATCCACATTTTTCCAGGCATTTGTTGGCAAGAGTATTTCCTCCCTAATATTTTCCAATTGATTCGGAACTTGAACACCAAAATAATGATCTTGTACACACTCTGCTGATTCAATGCTGCCATCCAATACTTTATGGATAATTTGTCTTGTAATGGGCAGACTGATCCGTTTAGCTCCGGAACTGGCACTTGCGCCAACCCAACCCGTATTAACAAGATAACAAGGAACATTATATTTATTCATTTTCTTGTGTAGTAATTCAGCATATTTCAATGGGTGCAGGGTTAAAAAGGGTCCGCCAAAACAAGGTGAAAATGTGGCAACAGGTTCTGTGATTCCCCGTTCTGTCCCTGCGACCTTTGCTGTATATCCACTAATAAAATGATACATGGCCTGTTCTGGAGTTAATTTTGAAACCGGAGGTAGAATACCATAGGCATCACAGGTGAGAAAAATGATTTTTTTTGGATGCCCTGACATGGCAGGTTTTCCCTGACCAAATACAGAATTATCAATATAATTCAACGGATAGGAGACACGTGTATTTTCAGTTTTCGAACCGTCACTGAAGTCGATAACCCTGGTACGTTCATCAAAGACAACATTTTCAAGTAATGCTCCATGGCGGATTGCATTGTATATATCTGGTTCATATTCGGGATTCAAATCGATGACTTTTGCATAGCAGCCACCCTCAAAATTAAAAATACCATCATCAGACCAGCCATGTTCGTCGTCCCCGATTAAAGGTCTTTCAGGATCTGTACTTAATGTAGTTTTACCCGTTCCGGAAAGTCCGAAAAAGATAGCGGGATTTTCTCCATTTTTATCAACGTTTGCTGAACAATGCATAGACAATACACCTTGCAAAGGCAGCAAATAATTTAGCACAGAAAATATACCCTTTTTCATTTCGCCGCCATATTCAGTTCCGCCAATAATGGCGATACGTTTGGCCATGTGAAAAATGATAAATGTCTTTGAATTCATTCCATATTCTTCAAATTTCTGGTTTTTTACATCTGATGCATTAATTATAGTAAAATCCGGTTCAAATCCGATTAACTCATCCTGTTCAGGACGAATAAACATGTTGTGTGCAAAATGAGCCTGCCAGGCTTTCTTGGCAACTATTCTTACGTTTAGCCTGTATTTTGGATCTGCGCCGGCAAATCCATCGAAAATATATTTATTGGAATCATCTGCATGATTATAGTAATTCACAACTTGATCATATAATTCATCAAATATGTTTTCATCCACTTTAACATTGACCGGTCCCCACCACAAATTTCCATTCGAAGATTTTTCATCTACAAAATATTTATCTTTTGGAGATCGCCCGGTATACCGTCCTGTGTCAACCATGATGGCACCATTCATCTCCATTTTACCTTCTTTATGTAAAAGAATATCTTTAATCAAACTTTCAACAGGAAGATTTCTAAATATTTTGTCAACATCCGTTAAACCAATTTTATCTAATCCTAATTTTTCAACTGTGGTTAGCATCTTTGCTCCAATTATTCACCATGGGGATGAGCTTGTTTATATATTTCTTTCATTTTTTCTGGTTGAATGTGTGTATACACTTGCGTTGATGAAAGACTGCTATGGCCCAGAAAATCCTTCAATGCCCTGATATCCGCACCGCGTTCAAGCATATGCGTGGCGAATGAATGACGTAGCGTATGAGGTCCCAAAGACGATCCTTCCGCAATTTGCTGTAAATACATACTCACACGCCGCTGGACCGTTCTAGTTGAAATCCGCATACCTTTTGAATTTATAAAACATGGTTCTTTAGCGTCACCCGTTTTAATACTTATACCTCGTTTTAACATATAATTATCAATGGAAATTTTGGCACGATTACCATAAGGAATCAATCTCTCTTTCTTTCCTTTTCCAAAAACCCGAACGCATTGCTGATCGCTATTAAAATCACCTAAGTTTAAATTAACTAATTCACTTAAACGCATTCCAGTACTATAAAACAATTCCAAAAGTGCCCGGTCACGAATACCAATCAGTGTATCTGCTTTAGGGCTATTCATCAAGTCTTCGATGGATTTTTCCCGAATATAAACAGGAAGTGTTTTGGGTGTCTTGGGTGTTTTGATATTTGTAGAAGGGTTTGTTTTTATAACATCATTTTTATGAATATATTTACAAAAGGACTTAATGGTGGCAAGTCTGCGGGCTACCGTCCTACTGCTAAAATCTTCTTCAAATTCTTTGCCCAAAAAATGACGAATCGTTTGACGATCAATTTTGTCGACTGTCCATTTAGGATTGTTTGTGTACGATTTCATAAATAGATCAAAACGGTTTAAATCATTAGAATAGGATGTTATGGTATGGACAGAATATCCCTTTTCCTGCTCTGCATATAAAATAAAATCGGTGATATGCTTATTTAAATTAGCCATAATGGGTTTGCATATGTTCAATCATTGTTTGCATATCCTGGGGCAATTCTGCAGTAAAATTAACCCTTTCTCCCGATATAGGATGATTAAATGATAATTGTTTTGCATGGAGCCCATGGCGGTTCATTTTCTTCAATAACAATTTAATATCACGTTGAACCTCCGGTAAAAATCCTTTGGTTCGATTGATACCACCGTTGTATTTCTCATCATGAACAATGGGATGATTCATATGCATTGCATGGATACGAATTTGATGCGTGCGCCCTGTCTTTGGATAAAACTCAACAACGCTCATATACCGAAAATCCTGAAGTACTTTAAAATATGTAACTGCCTTACGCCCGGATTCATCAACACAGAAAGTCGTTGGATTTTTTCGGTTTCGTTTAAGTGAAACATCTATACAGCCTTCTTTATCTTTCCATACTCCCCATGATATCCCAATATATGTCTTTTCAACCGTTCGATCCTGAAACTGTGCTGCAATATTGCTATGGGCATTATTCGTCTTTGCCACAACCATGATACCGGATGTTTCCTGATCAAGGCGATGGACAATTCCGGGACGCAAAGCTTCATTTAATGTTGATAGATTTTCGCAATGATGCTTTAATCCATGTACGAGTGTTCCGGTATAATTACCCTTACCGGGATGGACAACTAAACCTGCCTGTTTATTAATGATAATAATATCATCATCTTCAAATAAGATATTTAGGGGAATATCTTCAGGTATAATTGAATCTATTTCAGGTTCGATATCCATCGGTTTTGCAACGACTGTGTCACCCACTTGGAGTCTATAATTTGCTTTTTCCAATTTTCCATTAACGGTTACAAATTCCTGTTTAATCATCTTCTGTATCTGTGTACGTGTAACCTCGGGCAATTGTTCAACTAAATAGTGATCCAGGCGCATGTTTTCTTCACCTGTAATCACGCGATTATTCGTAATCAAGAAGTGGTTTCTAACTGAAGTTTTGGTTGGACGAAAAATGAAAAATATAAATAAAGTATCATACCGATTGTTACAGCAGTATCTGCTACATTAAAAATATACCAATGGTAGTTACCGATCATAAAATCGAAAAAATCCACTACTTTGCCAAAAAGGATACGGTCTATCAAATTACCAATTGCACCTGCTAAAATAAGCGCTAGGGATAATCGCATTAGAAAATGATTATGCTGTTCTTTCCAAAGATAAACGAAAATGACACCCGTTAAAATAATCGAAATGACTGAAAAGACATAGATTCCTCCCGGAAAGTTTAAGCCAAATGCCATACCGTCATTTGTAATATACGTCAGGTGGAAAAAGTTATTAATGACCGGTACAGAATCGTACAAGTCAAGATAGGTGCGTGTAAGCGCTTTGGTGATTTGGTCTATAACCACAACCACAGCGCTCACCAGCAAAATTCTCATTTTAAGTTCAGTTTATCCTTTGTCTTGCATTCAACGCATTTGGTTGCATTGGGTACTTCCATCAGCCGTTCTTCAACAATAAGCCCCCCACAAATATCGCAAACGCCAAACTCTTCATTGTTAATGCGTTCCAATGCTAAAGAAAGATTTTTATAATAATCACTTTCCCGGCTCATGAACATGAAGTTCTTTTCCTGCTCAAAGGAATCGGAGCCGGCATCGGCCATGTGCACGCTATAAACAGAATCCTGGGAAAGACCCGCTTTGGGATTTCCTTTATCCATAATGTCGCTCTTAATATCGTCCATATCATGAGAAACTTCTTCCATTTTTGCCAAAATCGTTTTTCGAAATTTATTTAATTTAGCTTTTGAATATTTTTTAGCCACAATTTATCCTTTCTTGGTATGTGTTCGTTCTATACTTAATGTTAACGATTGATCTTGAATCTCAAATGTTGATTCATATTCACCTTTATTTGATTTTCCTGTCATTTCAATTGTCAACGTCTCATTACAAAAGAATTCTTTATAATCTTCAAGCGCATCTCCTAAAGGGCCGTCAATCAATCCATTAATCTTGATGCGATCTTCAACAGCGAAATTAGCATTTTTTCGCATAATTTGCACGTGGCGAATGAGATCCCGAACCATGCCTTCTCGAAGTAATTCTTCTGTCAGTTTTGTTGTTAATCCAACCGTAATTCCACCATCCATTTCAGATGTGAATCCTTCAGCTGATTTCGTATTAATCAAAAAAGCATCTTTATTTAATTCGATGCTTTCTCTTGTCAGTTCAAATTTTATACCATTACCGCTATTTAATGTTTGTATAATATTATTTACATCCATTTCAGCAATGGCAGTTCGTATTTCTTTCATCTGCTTACCATAGTGTTCACCCAAAAATGGCAGATTTGGTTTGACTTCATACTGGATGAGTTCTGAAATATCCATAACTCGCGCCAACGTCTTGACATTCAATTCATCCAAAATAACCTTGCTGTTTGCTTCTATAAACGCAGCAACGTCATCATCTTCCACGGCAAAACACAGTTTGGCTAACGGTTGGCGAATTTTCAAGTTTGCTTTGTTGCGTGCGGAACGACTCTGCTCAACCACTTTGCGCAAGGCATCTACCTGATTGATAAGCGTTTCATCAATGGACGCCTCATCCGCTATGGGAAAATCGCATAAATGGATACTTTCCGGTGCATCGCCGATAGAACTGCGCACCAAATTCTGGTATATCTCTTCCGATACAAACGGTAAGCATGGCGCCAGTAAGCGTATGGTAGTGAAAAGAACTTCATATAAAGTTTGGTATGCAGTTAGTTTGTCCGCATCATCTTCTGCTTTCCAGAAGCGGCGGCGGTTGCGACGTATGTACCAGTTGGACAAGTCATCCAAAAATCGCTCGAATGACCGCATGAATTTATCCACTCGAAATGCATTATAATTTTCAGTAGCATCTTTGATCAACTTGTGCATTTTTGAAAGAATCCACTTGTCCAGGTTGGTTAGATCATTGTCATTTAATTTCCTGCCTTCCGGAGAAAATCCATCCACCGACGCATAGGTGGCATAGAAAGAATAGGAATTCCAAAGCTGGATAAGTTTTTTCCTGACTTCGTCTGCGTGGCCGTAACCAAATAATAAATTATGTTCAATATTTTGCGAGGCATACATCCAGCGCATGACATCCACACCCATCTTTTCAGCAGCATCATCAAACCAGATAGCGTTCCCCCAGGACTTATGCATATCCCGGCCTGTTTCATCCTTGACCAGGGCATGCCCCAGCAATGTTTTAAAAGGCGCTGTTTCCTCTAATTCGGCTGACATGGCCAATAATGAATAAAACCAATTCCTGAATTGTCCCGGAAAGCATTCGGTTACAAAATCTCCAGGGAACCATTCTTTCCAATAATCCTTATCCGTGGTATAGCCCATAGTTGAAAATGGTACAATTCCTGCATCGAGCCAGGGGTTACCCACATCCACGATTCGCTGGCCTATCAAACCGCTTTCCGGATGTTTGATCTTTACCTTGTCGATCCATGGACGATGGGGTGAATTGCCTTCGAACTCATCCCAACCTTCAACAGCTAATTCTTTTAATTCTTCTTTTGAACCCACAACATAAAATGAATCATCCTCAAATGTCCAAATGGGCAGTGCCAATCCCCAGAAGCGTTTTTTGGAAATCATCCAATCGCCCATATTATCCAACCATTCGTGTTCCCGGTCTTGGCCCCATTCCGGGATCCAATTTATGTCATCCACAACTTTTTTGATCTTACCCCGCCAATCCATATTGATATACCATTCTTCCACCAAGCGAAAAACAAGTTCATCACCCGATCGCCAGCAATGGGGATAGACGTGGGGATAATCTTCCACATGTACTAAAAATCCCCGGTCTTTCAGATCAGCAATAATGGATTCTGTCGTTTCCGGATCCGTGGCCGTTTTGCCTTCCAGCCAGCCATATTTATCGATGAATTTGGATTCATCGTCCAGGGGAGCCAAGTTCACCAATCCTAATTTTTTCCCAATTTTATGATCGATATCTCCGCAGCCGGGAGCCATATGGACAATGCCGGTTCCCTCCCCTGCGACTACAATATCATTCCCGATATTGTCTTTCCCCGGATCGATGACAGAATGCTGGTTGACGGCATGAGCATTTTTTACTTTTAATTCTTCATCTATAAATGGATAGCCGCCCGGTTCCTGCTGGGCAGGCAGGTCATCGTATGGACCTTCATATTTCCACCCCACCATTTCTGAACCC